>ERZ777305.1103-NODE-1103-length-35809-cov-22.953320_pt1 | contig 35809 bp, 29 predicted proteins | sample MGYA00374965_ERZ777305 | MGnify/ENA primary metagenome ERZ777305 (study PRJEB29328, sample SAMD00013331) | mouse gut metagenome | study: EMG produced TPA metagenomics assembly of the Metagenome analysis of fecal microbiota from mouse which was promoted... | reverse complement strand
ACGAGTAATCATTTCTCCTCTCTCCTACATTGTTCTCACAAGACATAAAAAGATGGTCCGTACAATTTTTCAATGTACGGACCATCTTTTTATGTCTTAAATATATTCGTTATTATCTGAGTCGGTTGTAGGAGTTAAGCAGCTTTATATCATGATTTATCCCTTTTACACCGAGGATTTCAAGCAATGCCGCTATTGGCAGGAGTATGTCCCATACACTGAAATTGGCTTCAATTCCTTCGGCACGCGCCTCCTTGAATAGTGCGAAGCATACTGTCGCAATTACCGCAAGCGTGAGCATAAGGCTGACTACAAGCACTGTGCGCTGAAGCGGAAGATTACGATAAAGAAACATGTCGATGAGCAGTAGGATGATAATAGCACTCACAGGTATGAGGATTCCATACTCAGCCATAGTGTAAAGAGGCTCGGTAACGACAGGGCTCTGCGAAAGGATTTCGATTTCGCCATAAGGAACAATCAGAAATACAGCCATCGCGATGATAGACAGAAAGATATAGACTGTCTGAATTCTCTGAATCTGCATAAGAATTTTCTAATTTTAGTTGTTGGACTTAATTTTTAATCAAAAGTACTAAAATTTTAACAATCCCCAAGCCGATCAGTTAGAGATTTATTGAAAAAATCTGTTCTATAAGCCCATTGTCACGTAATTCTCCGGCATCGTAAATCTCCAGTACTGCAGAGTCGAGCACTGCCACTTTATCACACATCTTCAATGCGATATCAAGCTCATGAGTGGAAAAAAATATGCACTTTCCCTCTTCGTGGGCAAGCCTTCCGAGCAGAGAGCATAGCTCATACCTGCCCGGCATATCAAGAAATGACGTGGGCTCGTCAAATAGTATTACAGATGTATCCTGAGCCAACGCCCGTGCAATCATCACGCGCTGGCACTCACCGTCGCTCATTGTGTCCATAGTGCGTCCGGCATATGCCTCCATACCGACCAATGACAATGCCTTTGCCACAATCTCACGATCCACATCCTGGATATGTCCTATCCAATTAGTGTATGGAGCCCTTCCTATTGCTACGACATCCTCGCATTTCAAGTGGGGTATGCGGGTTCGTTCGGTACTCACAAATGCAAGCATCTTTGCGAGACGCTGAGGCGGCAGATGGTTCAGAACATTGCCTTCGACAAGTATGTCGCCCGAATAATTACGGTTAAGCCCTGCAATGGAACGCAGAAGTGTCGACTTGCCTGTGCCGTTACGGCCAACAAGCGCAGTGAGGCATCCTCCCGGAATCGAAAGCGACACATCAGACAGCAATCGGCGAGCTCCGTATCCTATGGAAAAGTCCTTTAATTCAATCATACTCTATTTCTTAACACAATCCATACCACGACAGGAACTCCGAGAAGAGCTGTAATCGCATTTACCGGAAGAGTAAACATCTTGGATATGATGTCACAGATTATCATAACCGAAGCTCCCGACAGCATGGTGGCAGGTATGAGCACACGATGATCACTGTTGTCAAACATCATTCTCGTGACATGAGGCATAGCCAGTCCGATAAATCCGATAGGACCGCAAAAAGCGGTCACAGTTCCGGCAAGAAGCGTTGCCGACATAAATATCATACCGCGCGAACGTCTGATATTCAAGCCCATAGTCACTGCATAGTCCTCACCGAAAAGCAGCATATTCAAAGGCTTTATGGACAGCACTGCGAACACAAGTCCCAGAAGCACCGAAGGGAACAGTATACAGAGCTGCATTACAGTCACTTCGCCAAGCGATCCCATAGTCCATATTACAAATGTCTTTAGAGCTTCGTCCCGGCTGAGATACTGCAATATCTGCACCACGGCACTTACTCCCGATGAGAACATCATGCCGAGAATCAATATCACCATTATATCCTTGATGCGGCGGGCGGCTATCCCTATAAACATCAGGACTACCGCCGAACCGACCCATGCTGCACCTGCTACTCCAAACGATGAGCCAAACCCTGCAAGCACCACCAACGCGACTCCAAGACTCGCTCCGGAACTTATACCAAGGACATAAGGACCAGCCAAGGGGTTACGAAACAATGTCTGCATCTGTAACCCGCTGACCGATAATGCCGCTCCGGCAAGAAGGGCGACAAAAGCCTTGACAAGCCTTATGTTCCGGACTATTTTAACCGTAGACTCGGGACAATCGCCACCGGTCAGAGCCTTCCACACATCCGAAAGCGGGATATTGACAGCTCCGACCATCATATCCACTGAAAACAGTGAAACGACTGCGACTATCAGAGCTATAAACAATAATGTATTGCGCGATTGCATACGTCAATCCAACTGTTTGTGATACACAAATTCCTCTTGAACTAATCCGGGATGGAATATCTTCACAAGATCACGAAGCACCATATCAGGATTCACCACTCCCGATTCATAATAGTCATTCCCGCCTCCGGAAGTAGAACGCCGAGTGTTATTAAAGATATGCCCTGACCTGAAACAATCCGTATCAGTAAACTTAGGGCAAGCGACAGCAAGTTCGGCAAGAGTCCCGGCATTTCCAGGATTAAGCCAAATGTCCGCATCGGAACAAAGCATGTAAGCCTCCTCAATATCAATCGGCACAGAAATCCCGCTCCTGTTTCTACCATATATATATTCTCCGCCGGCATCTCGGATAAGCTGAACTGAATAGTTATCCTCAGCAGGCATAAACCAGGTATCGCCATAGGGAGCATTAAGCATTACTTTCGGGACATCCTCAACGGCATTTGACACCAGTTCCTTCAGTGAGTTATAGCTCTGAGCAATTTCTTTGAAATGTTTTTCCCCATCGTCACGCCTGCCGACAATCTCAGCCAGAGCCACCATCCATTCGGCTTTTCCAAGAGGTGACGACTCAAGGTAGTCACCAATATAGATAAACGGTATATCAAGTTCCATGAGCTTGCTCTCCACAGGACTTGCGCCATTGACTCCATACAGCAGTACAATGTCAGGATCGAGCGACATGATCAGCTCGTAATTGAAATTGCTGTCATAACCCACATCCCCAATGCTGTCACGGCGGCTTCTGATCCCAGGACTGGAAATGAAACCAAGCCCTGACACACCGACCACCTTACGGCTCTCCCCTATCGCATCAAGCATCGCTATCTGTGTTGACGACATGGTGATAACACGAGCGGCATCTCCGTCAATCACCTGTCCTTCAAAACCATCAGGGACCGGCTCTCCATCACGAGATATAAAAAGACTCACCACCACACTGTCAGCCCCCTGCCACGGATTCGACACCGTAAGGAGTGTGCTACGCTTCCCTTCAGCACCACTGATACTAAATCCCCGGGCATATACAGGGGTGTACACATCAGAAACAAACTCATTAATATTCTCCTGCCTATTACCGCAGGCGACCATAATAAGAGCCAGAAACAATATGACTGAACAGGATCTCATTTCTTTTTCCTGAATTTAGGTGTTATCCCTATAAAGAACTCAAAGTTTATTCCAGGCATCGGACGCGAAAGCACCGACATATAGTCCTCATTGAAAAGATTATTGACGGCAAGCTTCAACTGCATGTCAAGAGGCTTGAACGACAGCCCCTTTTCAAGAGAGACATTACTCATGAAATAATCGGGAAGATGCCCGGTGAGAGTGTAATCATTGCTCGACATAGTGAACCGCTCAGAATAGTATGCCCACTTATACAGAAAGCTCCATGACTGCCATGACAGCCGTCCGGTGACCGATGCCGAATGCTTAGGGACATATGGCAACTGCTTACCTACCGACATATCGGCAGGCGACATTTTTTCACCCTCATTAATCGACGGAGTCCAGGAATATGATCCATTCAGATCGATCAGCCATCCTTTTGCGGGACGCAATGCCATATTGCCTTTGACCTCGATACCATAAGCATGCACCTTCTTCACATTTCTGGGAGAGAAAAAGCCCTTTGTTGTCGGCAACCATATTATCCAGTCGTCGATATAAGAATCAAACCATGTGACACTTCCTCCCAATGCGATCGCCCGAGATCCGCTCTCAAGGCTCTCGCCACCAATATCGAATGACATTCCGGCATCATAGGTCCATCCTTCCTCGCTCCTGAGATCGGGATTACCACCAGGAAGGAAATACATGTCATTAAGTGTCGGGAACTTATGATTGCGTGACACAGATGCCCGAAGCATTACATTACCTCTCCGAGCCACAAGTCCGTCAATAAAGAATGCCGGCGTCAGGGGTGCCCACTTTTCACCAAACATCTCTTCACGCAACACAAGCGACATGCCTATACGGTCAGTTGCCTGCCACTTGGCAGAAAAAGCACCTGAAAGCTCAATACGTCCCTTGTCATAACCGACTATGCCATTGCCACCTTCCTGAAGTATGATGTTCTTGTCCTCGCTCCTCACAAAATGCTGATGGGCAGACACATTGGCAGTGAAGTACCAGCGTCTGGCAGGATTATATTCCCCATCTATCTGACCATATATGGTATTCACCTTGCTGCGTGAGCGTGTCATCACAGCCCAATTGTCAGGAGCCACTTCCCGCTTGTAATCATATCCCATCCAAGTGTGAACATACCCGCCTTTGACACCTGTCCTCCAATTGCTTCGGTTGTGATCCCAGGATATTATGCCACGGAAAGTGTGTTCTCGCTGCCTGTTCTCGAAATCAGAAGCCTTACCATAATCGGTTGTGAGCATAGGCAACTCACGATTGGAATTTACGAACCATGCGTTCACACCAAAACGATCACCACGGAGAGTATTGTAATAGACCTCCTGCAAAATATGGAAATCCTTGAACGATCCGGAACGATTACGTTCCTTGGGATGGTACTGACCCACTATATTGTGGTCATCATCATAGATATTGACCTTCTTGTCATGGTTAGTGTATTCATAATCGTTGGGGGATGACGAATACACCGCACGTGTAGAACTGCTCCAGTGGTCGTTGCCATAAGTCACACGGACAAACTCGTCAAAAGTGCTGAATGAACCTATTCCCTGAACATACTGCGCATTGAATCCTTCAGGAACATCTGGAAGTGTTCCGAGACGAACAAGCCCTCCGAGTCCTCCTCCGGTTTCATTGACTGACGATGTTCCATGAAGCAGCGACGCCTGATCTATAAAATAAGCCGGGATAGTAGAGAAATCGGTCATTCCAAGCATAGGGTTATTGATGCGCATGCCGTTCCACGTCACCTGAGTGTGACTCGGAGAAGTGCCCCGGAAAGCTACTGTGGACAGCGTGGCACGTCCGTAGCTTTTCACAAAAACCGAAGAATTGAACGCAAGTACATCAGCCATAGAAAGGGCTACATTCTCCTTCAGCATGGCGGAATCGAACGGGGTCTTTTGAACACCGATCTCCTTCATGGGCCTACGTGCCGTCACTGTGACCTGCCTCAGACTGATATTCCCATCAGCCTGCGCATATGCACCACAAGCCACCGCCGACAATATTATAAAATACAACAGACGTTTCATTTCCAACAGAATGCACCAGGGGTTATACCTACATAAAATTCATCAGCAAGTTCCCCTTCCGGAGTGTAGCGGTATATCATGCCTTGCTGCTGGTAATCGATCGCATCGGCAACATACACATCTCCTGTCGACGGACTCACCGTGAGACCATAATACTTCGTGTCACGACGTTCAAGAAACGGCCGCACCGGAAGACGCTCAGCGTCGACATCCATGCACCATATATCATCATCCACCCAATAGAGAAGGCTTCCGTCACCATTGGTCTGAAGTTCGCATGGAGAATTTCCAAGCCTGAACTTAAACTCTTTTTCTATTGTAAATTTTTCCGGATCTATCCTGAAAAGCGATGGGGCTTCATAGCCATAAGGGCTATCCTCGTAACCACCGTCAGTGACAGTCCACAACCGTCCGTACCTGTCAACCGCCAATGATGTTGGCTGAACACCGACAGTAACGGATGCAACCACACGATCGCTCTCAGTATCAATTTTTATTATACGGTTCTGATACGACCAGCAATTGCAGTAGACATACTTGCCAATCTGCACCATCTGTTCTGTCGAACCGTTACCCATTGCCATATCCGGGACTTCGATATACCCAGTCACCTCATACCGGCGAGGGTCAACTATAAATATACGATTGTCCCACAACTGGCTCACATAAGCCTTGTCATCGCTAACAAAATGTATATAACGCGGAGATGTCAGATTCTCGATTCGACCTATCTCCTTGAAAGAGGAGAGATCGATTGCAAACACCACATGACTGTTATTGACCACTATCCACCCCTTGTCATCATAGACGGTCATGGACTGTGCCACATCACCGAGTTTCATGCCATTAGCCCGCAAAAACACCTCATTCTCCACATTATCGGTCGCCGGATCGTAATATGAAAGCGAAGCATTGCCATACTGAAAGTTACCTTCATTCAGTATGAACAGACCGGAGCCTGGTGCATCGAAATCCTCGGGACTGTCAGAGTAGTCCCACTTCATGCACCCTGTCAGGCATAAAGGCACACAGAGCAGAACGCTTAATCTATTTATTATTCTCATCACAGAAACTGAATACCTCAGTGGAATTTTCGCCAAGCTGACCGGCATAGGCATTTACTCCGGTCTGTACCTTTATAAAATCGATAAACTTAAGATCAGCAGGCTTTCCATCAAGCCTGACGGCATCGGAAATCCTGAAATAATTGGCTATGGCATCAGCCTCAGGGTTGTTCTTGTCAGTGACATCTTCCCCAAGATTATCGGCATACCCCCATCCGAAAGGATTATTGCACCACAGACCAGTCACTGATGAGATCTCGGTCCGCGCCTTGAGTCGGGTTCCGTACAGGGTGTAGGAGTCGCTTTCAATCCACAACGGATAATAGAAAGCCTGAGGGTGCTGTGAACTGATACGTCTGATCACACCTGTGCCACCAAGATTGTCAACCCATTGTGTGTTCATATTGGCTCCCGGACGGAAATAAGTGACAGCATACTGCTGTAAGGTCTCCTCCTTACCGTATTCCGAGCCTTTCAGCTCATACCATTCATCATCAGGCAGACCATTGCCATTGACATCCTGCATCACCCACACTATCCCCGGCTCATTGGATGTATCTATGGCATTACCCTTGATGGAGAAATCATAACCTCCCCTATTCTCAATACTATGGTCAAAGCCTACAATGATATATCCGCCCCATGCTCCGAGAGAAACGCTCTGCTCCTTATTGAGTCGGCCGAGGGCATACCCGCATGCTGATTCATGGGTTATGACCCCATCGTAACCTGAAGCCTTCTCATTAATGAATTGCCCAGGGGCAGGCACATATTCATATACCTTACATGCATAGCGGCTGCAAGCCGATGTGTAAGGCCGCATGGCAGATTCCTTACAGCATACAACCGGAATATCTATGGAAGCTTCATCGCTGCCTGTGGATGATATATTCCGTGAAATATCATGTTTTGAGAGAACTGAGGAATATTTTGCTGTAAACGAAAGTGTGTATTCCCCTACTCTGTCAGGCTTAAAATCATACAATACAGATGTCGCATCAGGTATCTCTACTCCATCAAGGCTCCACTGACATGTGACATTTTCTGACACAGACAGATAGGGTCGGAGACATATCGATTCACCCTCACTGACATACTTCTTTATATCCTCAGAAAAAAACATTGATGAAGGGAGCACGATATCAATCGGCATCCTGTCCACAACATTTATTGTTATTGTCTTTTCGGCTTTGCCATCATCATTGGTTACTGTCAACTTGAGATTATATTTGCCAACAGATGATTCACGGAATTTACAGGACTTCTCCTCGCTCACAGTCTTGCCGTCAATCGCCCACACAAAAACTGCATCATCGGCATTCTGCACATCAGGCACGATTTCATATTCTCGTCCTGCAATCACATTCAGTCCACCATCAGGGATAGCTATCGATATCACAGGTGGGGCCATCTCATCCACATCAACCCTTATATCCTCCTCGGCTTTTCCGGCTGATGTCCTGACTGTCAAATTTATATAATATGTCCCAGGTATCTCGAATATGTATTCCAACTGGGGCTTATCAGATATAATGCTACCCTCACATTCCCATGTGAAGGTAGCTTCATCTACATTTTTATAGGCAGGGGACACCCTGAGAGTAGCCCCCACCTTTACAATGTAGTATCCGTCCTCACTATCAAGCTCAATGACAGGTGAGGCTTCCTGAAAGATAGCCTCATCTTTATTACAGGAGAGCAGTATAGCCAAAAGAGGCATGATTAGCAAGAACTTCTTCATACTGAGAATTATTCGTTAACTTTTATTTCAAGATCATCAAGTGCGACATACGCAGGTGTGTTAATGCCATAAGCACCGACATCACTGCCTTCAAAATCAATAGCAACTGTACATACGTTATCACCGAGACCGCTCAGGTCAACCTTGTTCCAGCCTGTACGAATCTCATTGTCAAGCCCTGATTCTTTGGTTTTGGATGCATCGAAGTTAGCAAGATAGTAGCTGACAGTCTTACCTGTGGGCTTACAGTTCTTATCCATAGCGACAAACACTACCTTGAACCATCCGTTATCGTCCTTAAGCGCATGGGCTATGCCATTGCCATCCTTCATTGCCAAATATGAATAGGTGGTATTACATACCCAAACACTATTAAAGGTGCCATAATGAGCCTCACCGCTGACAGGCTGGTCAGGATCGGAGAGTACCACCTGATATCCGGTCTTGTCTGTAAGATAAATCTTCGCACACTTATCGTAAGAAACAGAAGCCCCATTAGCCACCGAGTATCCATTTGCCACAATAAAGTTAGCATCATTATGTCCGCCGGACTGATTGTATACACTACATTGATTTTTATAGTCCGCTCCTGTCATATTTGTGAAATCAGATACCACAAATCCGCCATTGTAGAATTCGTACTTCCATGGATTGCCAGGGACCCATTCCTGCCACAGATAGTTGACAGGGAACTGCACATAGGTATCGGTCTCGCCTATTCGTGCCATATAACCGGATTTCACCTGTTCGCCATCATATGAAGAATAATAGTTTGAGCCATACTCATCCACGGCAATCATTGATTCCGGAACCTTGTCAAAAGAGACGGTCGTGATTGTATATCCCGGAAGCACCTGATCATCATCATCGGAACATGCCGTAAACATTGCAGCTGTCAGGAAAGCCGCACCATAGATAAGAAAACCGAAATTAAGTTTCATTTGGTCTTAGAACTGTTTTTGAAAGTTGATAAATTGGTTAATTTATGTTCTGACCAACGGAACCATGAAACATATCTTATACGAGGATGAATCCTTGAAAGATAAGCAACCTGTAATCCCGCAGGGTTGAATTTATCTGAGACTTCTGAAGCAGGTTTTCTGACTCATCCTGTACGCCAACCTTCTCACCTTACTTTCAAAGGCAATGGTTAATACATGGCAACCCGATCATATATGATCGGACGGATTTACAGCAGCGGGTACTGTCCCGGATTCACACCGGATTCCCTTGACTTCAAAACCGGATGCAAAATTAGTGATTTTTTTGGATTATCATAATAATTCAACAAGAAAAAATCCCACAGAGAATATTTCTCCGTGGGATAATGCATTAATACAGTATCAGGATACTACTTCACATTCTTGTTGGTGCCGGTATATACGACTGAAGGTTCAGAAATGAAACTGCAATCGGTGAACGAGGCGTCAGTCACATTATTGACCGTCATCGCAGGACCCTCGTCGGGACGGATGGTCACGTTCCTGAGCTCTATCCCCTTTGATTCGGACAGCAGTCCTCCCTCACGTGCAGTAAACACCGAATTGGTCACATGAATATTCTCGATAGGCATCTCGGGGATACCATTAAACTTCAACGCCTTGCCCGAGCGGAACGATGTGACATCATTGATGTATATATCACGGAACTGAGGAGTGGTCTCATCAACAGGAGGAATGGCGGCAGGTGCATTCTTCACCCAATAATAAAGGTCGAAAGTAATCGCATCACCAGAGATGTCAAGCATATTTACATTATCAATATATATGTTCTTCACTACACCTCCTCGTCCGCGGGTGCTTTTAAAGCGCAGCCCTACATCGGTGCCAATAAACTGGCAGTCTGCAACCGAGACATTGGTCACACCGCCCGACATCTCGCTACCTACAACAAATCCGCCATGACCATGATACACACGGCAATCACGCACAATCACATTCTCTGTAGGTATTCCGCGCTTACGGCCAGCCTCATCCTTGCCCGACTTCAGACATATGGCATCGTCGCCCACATCAAGGGTTGAGCGATATATAATCACATTTCGGCATGACTCAACATCAAGTCCGTCTCCGTTCTGGGCAAAGAACGGATTTTTGATGAACACCCCATCGACAATGAGGTTCTCACACATCAGAGGATGCACATTCCAAGCCGGAGAGTTCTGGAATGTCACTCCCTGAAGGAACACATTCCTGCACTTCACAAGCTGTATCATCACAGGGCGCAGATAACGCTTGATCCTGGCAGCCTCCTCTTTAGTGAGAGCGGCACGGTCGCGATCACTCTTCTGGCTATACTCCATGCCATCGATATAGCTCTGAGAAGGATACCATGTCCTGTCATCCACAACAATGCCACCTTTGGCTGTGAGATTCTTCCATTCGGCACCCGACATCTTGTCACGCTTGACCGGACGCCACATACCTCCATTTCCGTCAATGACACCCTCGCCTGTTATGGCTATGTTCTCAAGGTTCTCACCAGTGATAGGCGACTGGGTGCGCCATGCCTCAAACCCCTCATAGACCACATACTTTGTCTCATAAAGGCTGTCGTCACCTGAAAACGTGATCAATGCCCCTCCGTCAAGGTGGAGATTGATATTCGATTTCAATACAATAGGGCCTGTGAGCCACACTCCGGCAGGGACATTCAAGGTTCCACCGCCTCTTGACGAAAGATAGTCAATGGCATCGGCAAAAGCCTTGGTGTTGAGAGACACTCCGTCGGCAACAGCACCGAAGTCAGTGAGCGACACAGCCCTTGACGGGAAGACGGGACGGTCAATCTTTGGCATCTCGAATTGCAAACCCTCATAAAGAGCATCATAATTTCCGGCATTTGCCGCAGAGCTTCCAAGCATTATCGCCAATGCGAAAGCAACAATAGTTGATGGTAATTTCATGGTGTATCAGTTATTCTCACCACAAAGGTAAGAAAAATCGATGAATTTTTTCTGATTTCTTTACGGAAATACAGCCGAGTTGACTATCTTTGCAGCAAGCTTGATATTTGTCAAGACATAAATAGTGATATTCAAAAAACAAATACATAATTCAAAAAAACTCCTAAACATAATATCATGTCAAACGCCAAAAAGTACACACCTGCCGAAGCACAGGCTTGGGTAGAAAGCCGTGAATGGGCCAACGGATGGAATATAAATACCGACAGCACTGTCAATGCTGTAGAGTTCGCAAACCAGTATGCCGCAAACAAAGAGCTATGGGACAAGCTCTTCACATTCCTTGCAGAAAATGACCTCAACACTCTGCCCGCAGGCAAGCATGTGCTCGTGGAGGGCAAATGCTGGGTCAACATCATGGAATACACACCCAAACCGGCACAGGACACACGCATAGAGACCCACAATGACTTTATAGACCTCCAGTACACATTTGACGGAGATGAGGTATACGGAGTGGCTCGCACACTTATCCCTGTCACCGAATATGATCCTGAAAAAGACAGGACTTTCTTCAGGACCGAGGACGAGATTGATTACGTGCCCTCCAAACCTGACCGCTTCTTTCTCTATTTCCCCGGGGAGAATCACCAGCCATCAGTAGCAACAACCGAAAATCCTGGAACAAGCCGCAAGGTGGTAGGTAAAATAGAATATGCCAAATAAACCAAAATGAAAAACATAACTAAAAATTAAAACACGTATGGCACAATCAGATAAGCTATTTGAAATGAGCCGCAATCCTCTTGTGCGGACTCTCGGAGATCCTATGACATGGAAACGCAGTGACATCATAGAATATATACGTGACAACGGGATCGAGATGGTCAACTTCATGTATCCTGCTGCCGACGGACGCTTGAAGACACTCAATTTCGTAGTGAATTCCATGGAATATCTTGAGACCATCCTTTCCACCGGCGAGAGGGTCGACGGCTCAAGTCTGTTCCCCTTCATTGAGGCTTCACGCAGTGACCTGTACGTGATACCGCGCTACTCTACGGCATTCATCGATCCGTTTTCCCCCATCCCTACCCTCACCATGCTTTGTAGCTTCTTCGATAAGGACGGCAACCCGATGGACAGTGACTCACGTGGAGTGCTCGCACGTGCCTGCAAAGAGTTCACCGAGGTCACAGAAATGGAATTCGAGTGCATGGGCGAACTGGAGTACTATGTCATATCAGCTGATCCTGGTTCATTCCCAGCCACCGACCAAAAGGGGTATCATGAGTCTGCTCCATTCGCCAAATTCAATGACTTCCGTGTTGAGGCAATGCACACGATAGCATCCATAGGTGGGCAGATCAAATACGGACATTCCGAAGTGGGCAATTTCACTCTCGGCGGAATGATATATGAACAGAACGAGATAGAATTCCTTCCCGGACCAGCATTGCGTGCCGCCGACCAGCTCATGCTTGCAAAATGGGTGATCCGCAATCTTGCTGCAAAACGTGAGCTCGAAGTGACATTCGCACCCAAGATATCAGTCGGTAAAGCAGGGTCGGGATTCCATATCCACATGCGTCTGATGAAGGATGGCAAGAATGTAACACAGACAGCAGAACGCACCCTGAGCAACGATGCAAAGCGTGCAATAGCCGGGCTCATGAAGATGGCTCCCGCCATAACCGCATTCGGCAATTGCAATCCCACATCTTATCTCCGCCTTGTGCCTCACCAGGAAGCACCCACAGCGGTATGCTGGGGCGACAGAAACCGTTCTGTCCTTGTACGCGTCCCATTGGGATGGACTTCAGGAAAGGACATGTGTGTACAGACCAATCCAGGTGACCCCTGCGAGATCGAGACATACGGGAAGCAGACATTTGAAATGCGTTCACCCGACTGCTCGGCAGATGTCTATACCCTCATCGCCTCTCTCTGTGTTGCTGCCCGCATAGGGTTTGAGATGGATAATGCCCTGGAGGTAGCAAACGACACATATGTGGATGTAAATATCCATGCCGCCGAAAATACTAAAAAGCTCGACAAGCTCACCACTCTTCCTACATGCTGCGTAGAGTCAGCTGACAGACTCAACGATATGCGTGAGTATTTCGAAGCCCGCGGAGTGTTCGCTCCTGCGATGATCGACGCAACAATAAAGAAGCTCAAGGCTTTCAATGACTCGAATCTTGCTGAACGCCTTAAGGAAAACCCGGAAGAAGTAAAATCTCTTGTGAAAGAATATTTCCACTGCGGATAATAACACTACATGTATAAATTATGGATGTGTCGTGATCAATACAATTGCGACACATCCTTTTAGATTACAACATTAATGACCCCATCAGAACGAATCAAAGAGCTGAGAGAACAGCTCAACCGGCACAACCGACTCTATTATGTAGAGAATGCGCCCGAGATAGATGACCGCCAATATGACATGCTCATGAAAGAGCTTGAAAAGCTTGAGCATGACAATCCGGATCTCGATGATCCGCTGTCACCAAGTCATCGTGTGGGCTCGGACCTTTCCAAAGGATTCACCCAGGTAACGCATTCACGCCCCATGCTGTCGCTCGGGAACACATATTCTCTGGAGGAGGTGAACGACTGGATCGACCGATGCAATGATTCGCTCGGAAACTCGGGAGGACTGCTGTCGGTCCCTCTGGTGGGAGAGATGAAATATGACGGCACAAGCATCTCGCTTACCTATGAACATGGCAGACTTGTGCGTGCCGTGACACGTGGCGACGGAGAAAAAGGTGACGATGTCACTCTCAATGTCAAGACTATACGAAGCATACCTTTGGTACTTCCGACCGGTGACTGGCCTGAGACATTCGAGATACGCGGCGAGATCGTGCTCCCCTGGAAAGAGTTTGACAGGCTCAATGAGGAACGCGCATTCAATGAAGAACCTCTTTTCGCAAATCCGCGAAACGCTGCCGCAGGGACACTCAAGATGCTCGACTCATCAATCGTTGCAAAACGCGGGCTTGACGCTTACTTCTACTACCTGCTGTCGGATGAACTCCCTGTCGACAACCATTACGAAAACATGCTTAAGGCACGTGAATGGGGCTTCAAGGTAAGCGACGTGATGACTCTTCTACACAGCGCGCAGGAGGTCGATGACTTCATAAACAGATGGGATATCGAACGGCGTAATCTTCCGGTTGCAACGGATGGTCTTGTGTTCAAGGTCAATAATCTGCGCCAGCAACTCAATCTCGGATACACAGCCAAATCCCCAAGATGGGCCATAGCCTACAAGTTTGCCGCCGAGAGAGCCCAGACACGGCTCAGAGAGGTGTCGTTTGAGGTAGGACGTATGGGGGTGATCACTCCGGTAGCAAATCTTGATCCGGTCCTTCTATCAGGCACAATAGTAAAGCGTGCATCGCTCCACAACGAGGACATAGTCAAGAACCTTGACATCCACGAGCATGACATGCTATATGTGGAAAAAGGCGGCGAGATAATCCCCAAGATCACAGGTGTAGATACAGACGCCCGCGAAGCAGGAAGCAGACCGGTGGAATTTGTGACACATTGCCCCGACTGCGGCACTCGGCTTATAAGAATTCCGGGGGAGGCTGCATGGCTGTGTCCTAACAAATATGGGTGCCGCCCACAGATAATAGGCCGTCTGGAGCACTTCGTGGGGCGCAATATGATGGATATCGAAGGGGTCGGCGACGAAAACTGTTCGCTGCTATATGACGCAGGACTTGTAAAGGACATAGCCGATTTCTATACACTGACCACACCGGCTCTCAGAGAACTGGACCGAGTGGGCCCACGCACTGCCGACAGGATTCTTGAAGGAGTGGAAGCCTCAAAATCAGTCACATTCGACCGTGTGCTGTATGCCTTGTCAATCCCCTATGTGGGAGCCACCCTGTCAAGAAAGGTAGCGCGAGCCGCAAAGAACATAGATGCCGTCATGTCAATGAGCCGGGAAGAGCTTATAGCCATCGACGATGTGGGACCGCGAATCGCCGACTCGATTATAGAGCATTTCGCCTACCAACCCAACCGTGTGCTTGTAGAAAGGCTGCGTGAGGCAGGAGTGCAGATGAGCATGCCTGAAGAGGATACCTCCGACCACACTACAATCCTTGATGGTAAAAGCATAGTTATAAGCGGCGTGTTCGCATTGCATTCCAGGGATGAATATAAGGCACTCATCGAAAAGAACGGAGGCAAAAACGTAGGATCAATCTCAAAAAAGACTGACTATGTACTTGCCGGGGACAATATGGGTCCATCCAAACTGGAAAAAGCCCAAAAACTCGGAATCCCGATCATCAACGAGAGCCAGTTCCTTGAAATGATCGGCCAAGCATAAAACGGCAACATATATTATAAAGCGTCAGCGGTATGTAATGGCAAACAGCCTTACTCCATACCGCTGACGACTTTTATTTATCAAACAATATTACTTCACAGCCTTGAAGCTCATATCAAGTCCCTTGACAGAATGCGTGAGGGCACCCACTGATATGAAGTCCACTCCACATTCACCATATTCACGGAGAGTGTCGAGAGTTATACCTCCTGACGACTCCACTTCGGTGCGACCATTGATAAGCTTTACCGCTTCCAGAGTACGTTCAGGAGTAAAATTATCAAGCATAATGCGATCGACCTGAGCATCAAGAGCCTGGTTGATCTCATCGGTGTTACGCACCTCTACCTCAATTTTCAGATCCTTGCCCTTAGCCTTGCAATAATCCTTAGCCGCCTTCACAGCCTGAGGAATGCCTCCGGCAAAGTCAATATGATTATCCTTGATAAGAATCATGTCAAAGAGGCCTATACGGTGGTTGCATCCTCCGCCGATACGTACAGCCTCCTTTTCGAGCATACGCATACCGGGAGTGGTCTTGCGAGTGTCAAGCACTTTAGTCTTTAACCCCTCAAGACGCTGCTGATACTTTGCAGTCTGGGTGGCAATACCGCTCATACGCTGCATGATGTTGAGCATCACACGCTCGGTCTGAAGGAGCGAGCGCACTTTGCCCTCCACCTCAAATGCTACATCGCCAGGCTTCACATGCATACCGTCATTGATGTAGACTGTCATATTAAGCTCTGGATCGAATTTCTCAAACACCTTTCGGGCTATTTCGACACCGGCGATTATGCCCTCTTCCTTCACAATGAGACGCTGTACTCCACGCTCAGTATCGGGGATAGTGCTTAAAGTAGTGTGATCACCGTCGCCCACATCCTCGGCGAATGCCAAGGTGAGCAGATCATCGATAAGTTGGTCGGTTGTTTTCATATTTTTTGATTAACTTTGAAGCATGAAAATAGTATTGATAGCAGTGGGGAGAACATCCACACAATATATCGCTGACGCCACAAGCGAATTCCTCAAACGAGTGAACCGGTATGCACCGATGGACATTGTCATCGTACCGGATCTGAAATCCACCCGAGGTATCACAGAAGAGGTCCAGAAACAGAAGGAGGGAGCCGGAATAATGGCTTCACTTCAACCGGGCGACCATGTGTGCCTGCTTGATGAGCGCGGCACTGAAATGACTTCAAGGGAATTCGCCACCATGATCGACCGCCGAATGAACCAGGGGTTAAAAAGACTCGTTTTCGTTATCGGCGGACCTTACGGATTCTCGCAGGAGGTGTACTCCCGGGCTGACAGTAAAATGTCGCTTTCACGAATGACATTCACCCATGAAATGGTGAGGCTGTTCTTTGTCGAGCAAGTGTACAGGGCAATGACCATACTGCGAGGAGAGCCGTATCATCATGACTGAAATGTGGGTATAAAAGGCGATAAAGCCTTTCATAGGTCATTTCTTTATCCCGCCTTTCACTCCGCCTTTGACGCCTCCGGAGAGGGAGAATATATTCTGGTCGTAACTCACGGTTTTCTGCCCTTGCTCACGCTTACGCTTAAGAGCGAGCTTGACAAGTGTATCCATAAGAGCATCAAACGACAAGCCTGTAGCTTCCCAAAGATAGAAAGAAAGAGACCCCGGAATAGTGTTTATCTCATTGACAAAAATCTCCTTGGTGTCATCGTCAATGATAAAGTCAATCCTGCTCACACCATGGCAACCGAGCACACGGAATGTCTCACCGGCAAGGAAGCGGATACGTTCGGTCATCTCGGCTGGGAGATCGGCCGGGATACGTTTCTGCGATGCCTGCATACCTTTGGCTCCCTTCGTTCCGCCCATGTACTTGTCCTCATACGAGAGAATCTCAGCACTCTTGATAGGCTCTTCAAGCACAGATGAGCGATATTCGTCACAATCACCGAGCACCGAACAGTTGATTTCCTTAAGATTGTCGACCATATGCTCCACAATGATACGTGAAGAATATTTCTCTGCAATCTCAATCTTCCCGATCAGCTGCTCGCGATTTGCAGCACGACCTATACCCACACTCGATCCGAGATTGGCAGGCTTGACAATTACAGGATAACCGATCTTATCTTCAATCCGGGCGATCAGCTCATCACGTTTCTTGAACCACTCCTTGTCAGTGAACCACACATAATCGATCACAGGGACACCACACTCCCGAAGAATCATCTTCATGGTGATCTTATCCATACCGTTGGCACTTGCAAGAGTGTTGCATCCTGCATACGGAATACCTATGGTCTCAAGAACACCCTCAAAGATTCCATCCTCGACATTGGAGCCGTGAAGCACAGGGATCACAACATCAAGCGTGGTAAGCACAGCCGATCCGAACATCGGTTTCTTCACACGGTAGAGATTGTAATCGCCATATGACGGCTCCATATACACCTGGGTGCACTTGGCAAGAAGCGATGGAATATCACGATAATTAGCCACATCAAAAAGAGCGTCACCTGTGTAGAAACGTCCCTGCTTGGAGATGTATATGGGTGTGATATCATACTTGTCACGATTGATGGCGTGCATTGCCTGCGATGCCGATATCACCGAGATCTCATGTTCGGTGGAACGACCTCCGAAGAATACTCCAATATTGGTTTTCATAATTTATTCAGCCCATGGCTGAGGATTATATGTTTATTTATCTTTGGAAATTTAAGCTACTTGAAAGTGTCAGGAAGATCATTCTCATAAAGCACCGTGTCACCTGGACGGAGAATGGAACCCAACAGACTCTGTGAGTCAAGGAATGTAGGAACAGTGTGGACTTCGATCGCCGACGATGCATCTTTCTCTTTACTTTCATTGATGCCGTCGACTATTGCTTCCCTGTTATATTCACCCACGACAATGGCAATGTCAGCTGATGCAGCAATCTTTTGCCCGAAATTACGGTTCAGCTCCTCCTGCCTGTCACCAAGCTCAATCATACCAGGAGTGACCACAATACGCCTTCCCTGTGTCATCATTGCGAGCACATCGAGAGCCATTGACGATCCGGTGGGATTGGAATTGAACGCGTCGTCAATAATGGTGACTCCACCGGGTGTACGTTTCATGTTCAGGCGATGTTCCACTTGCTCTATCTGTCCCACAGCATATCTTATCTTCTCCTCAGGTACACCAAGACGCATGGCGACAATGACTGCCGCAAGGAGATTGCTCACGTTGCACTCCCCTACCAGACGCGTGGAGAATTCCAGAGACGCACCCTGAGGTGTCCTTACAGTGAATTGCGTCCCGGCAGGTGTATAAGTGATGTCAGTGGCAACATAACCTGCATTACCAGGATTGGACACTGCATAACGCACACACTCCACATTGCTTACCGGACGATTTGCCACATATGGGAAATCATCATTGATGACAGCAAGACCTCCGTCGGAAGGGAGCGAGTCAATAAGCTCAAACTTTGTGCGCTGCACATTCTCTATGCTCCTGAACGATTCAAGATGCTGCTCGCCGACAGCTGTCACAATCCCCACCGAAGGATGAACAAGGTCGCAAATCTCTTTGATATCCCCTATCTGCTTGGCACCCATCTCAACGATAAACACCTCGTTGTAAGACTTCAGGTATTCGCGCACAGTACGTATCACACCCATTGTTGTGTTATAGCTTCCGGGGGTCATCATGACATCGAAATGCTCGGAGAGTATCCTGTTAAGATAATGCTTGGTGGAAGTCTTGCCGTAACTTCCTGTCACTCCTATTATCTTCAGGTCAGGCATTGAGCGCAGAATCCGTTCGGCATCCTTGTAATAACCGTTGTTGATATGCTTCTCCACCGGCTTGAGAAGCCAGTTGGCTGACATTGAGAAAAGATGAGAGAAACAGAACACACAGAGCGATGCCACTGCCGCATATTCGAATCCTTTACCGTACTTCCACCCTACAATTCCGACCGACACAACAATCACAACCGCAAGGATAAGCATCACCGAGAAAATACGCCAAGCCCTGTTGGTCATCACAAGCGGCTTCTTGTACCTGCGTCTGACAAGGATAATAACATTGACGGCTGAGACAAATGCTATAAGCGACATCGACACTACAGGCACTGATAGTGTCGACATTGATGCGAGAACCACAGCTCCACTCACAAGACGCATGGCAGAGGTGGTGTCCTGCGAAGCACGCAGCCAACGGCTGTAACGCTCGTTGCGGTAGGAGTTCTGCTGAAGCATCATAAGATCACGCCTAAACTCCACGAAAAAACAGGCTATGGCGAGAAGAGCAGCAATTGCGCTTAGGATTGTTATCATGACTTTTCCTTAATACTTATGACTAAAATCTATACTATTTTTTTGCAATCTCTCCAAGAAAACTCCTCAGGACTGCGGCGAATTGAACCGGATTATCAAGGAAGCTGTAATGACCGCATCCCGGGAAGGAAACAAGTCCGGCATCGGGTATCAGACACTCCATTGTGCGGGCATCAGACAACGGTGTGGCTGTGTCATTCTCGCCCCATACAAGCAGCACAGGAGCCTTGACGAGCGGAAGACGGTCAGTAAGATCCTCATTAACGACACGTGACAGTATGCGGCGCATCATCGGTGAAGCAGAGGCATAGTCACTCGACCCGGCTTTGGCGCGGCGTGCATCAAGTTTCCGCTCAGCCTTTGACTTGCCATATATGAGATACATCATCCGCTTTATAGCCTTGAAAGTATACACTTTCCGATAATAACCGAACGAACGTCTGGGCTTTATCCCGGCTGCATCCACAAGTATCATAGCCTTGACCTCGGGATGACGAGAGGCATAAAGAATGCCTACACGTCCACCGAAAGAATGACCTAACAGCACAGGATTCCTGATGCCGAGAGCCTCGATGAATTCCTCCATGGCACAGGTGTAATCCTCCACCCCCCATACAGCACAAGGCTCTTCGGATTTGCCGAACCCTTGAAAATCCACATTGACAACGCGATATCCGGACTGAAGAGCAACACTCTCCACCGATGCCAAAGTGGTGTGGTCACACCCCCATCCGTGCATAAGGATGATGGTCGGCTCCCAAGCACCGCGGTCAGATGTCACGGCGGTCGCCGCAGGACATCCGGAGGGACGGTTGTCGGTATAATGGAAGCGCAACGAACGTATTGTTATGTCCTTTTCCATAATCGACAACAAAATTATAAAAATCCGCCACGTTATGCAAAAAAATAGAGTACAGAGTTTAGAAGTGCCGAAGCACATGTACAGGTTTTATCAAACAGTATTCTTATCTTACAAGCCTGTCTATTTCCGATGTGAGAGGTCGCCCTGTACATGGGTCAGTGAGAGTGAGGCTGCGGAGCTTATAATAATAGTACCAGTACTGGAATAACTGATTGATATAATCGCAACGTGATTCATTATTCCTGATCTGTGAATCATTGAGATCAAGTACCGATAACTTACCTATCATGAATGTCTCCACATTGGCGGAATAGCGTCGGCCGGCTATCTCACCAGCCTTAGAAGCTATCGCCACTTGCTCGCGCTGGTTGTTGAATCGCTCCACAAGCACGAATATATCCTGACTGAAATCGAGAGATTCCATGACACGTTTCACAATCTCTTTTCCGGAAATGTAATAAGCCGCTATATCGCGGTCCATCCGCCGTCAGCGGCAATTATCTGACCTGTGATATACTTCGCTCCATCCGATACGAGGAAGAGACACAGCGGGGCTATGTCGTCAGGGTTGCCCATACGTTTCATGGGACAACGGTGATTATAGTTCCTTACAAATTCCTCACGCTGGTGATCCCATATGCCGCCCGGGCATACGCAGTTGACTCGGATACCATATTTCCCCAAATAGGATGCCATATAGCGTGTGAAATTAATTATTCCACCCTTTATGGCGCAATATTCCACAGGAGATGTACCACCATAGTCCTCATAGATGGTGAAATCATTGCCTACGATACCGTAAATGGAACCGAAATTGACTATAGAGCCGTAGCCCTGACGCTCCATCACGAGCGACACCTGACGATCTATGTAGAACACAGAGTTAAGCTGCAATCTCACATTCTCCTCCCAGTGCTCAAACGGAGTATCCTCAAACCTGTATCTCCCCCAATCCTTGGTGTGTGGATATGCAGCATTGATGAGTCCGTCGATACGTCCGTAATTATTGACTGTAAACTCTATCAGACCGTCAATAGACTCATTCGATCCCATGTCAAGTCCATAAGTGCCTTTATCCGCATCTGTCTCACAGGAGATATCGGCATCCACCACTCTTGCTCCATGGTCATTCAATTCCCTGACTATCTCGCGCCCTATCAGGCCGCGTCCGCCTGTAACTATGATTACTTTATCTTTCAGATTCATCGTCCAAACATATTTTAAGCACACTGAGAGCATCACCCACAGTGTTAAAGGATTCTTTCTTATTGTTTCTTACAAGATCTGCAAAATATCTTAACTGCGCCTCGTACGTATCAAGTATTGAATCATCCGACCGGAACAACACTTGACCGTCGGATGTCCGGACGACCATATTCCGGGCGAGATCACATAACCATGTCTCGTCCTCCCATACAATCTCCAAAGTCCGTTTATAGTCACGCCGATAGTAATTCAACACCACACTCGCACAGAAGTTGCCGTAGTCCATTGTATAGTTGGCATAGTCCACGGCTCTAATGCCAAGAGAGGAACCGTTCCTAAGGACCTTGACGACGCTTTCCGGTATGCCAAATATCCAGTAAAGGTAATCAATCTCATGAATAAGATCAATATTGACACCTCCACCCATCTCCGGGACAGATGAATACACCTTCCGGAAATCGGCATCCTTACGCCATTCTGGCAGATAGGACCCGCAATATACGTTCACCTCATTGACTGCCACTCCACGTGTCTCTACGGCGTTCTTGATGAAACGGATGGAATCAAGAAAACGAAGATTGCACGCAACATAGGTCAATACACCTGACGACATGAGCTCGCGCACAACAGATTCGCATTCAAGCGTATGATGCACAGGCTTCTCTATAAAAAGAGGACAATCCAATTCTCGTGCAGCCATAAGCGACCTTAGATGCTCGGAAGTAGGAGTGGATATGATTGCGAAATCTATCTTTGTCCCCTTTATCGCAGAGATGTCATATATATCACGCACACCATCACAGGATGGTGCTCCAATGGATGAGCGCAGAGCCAGGATCTCTGCTTCCGGATCAATATTCCTCAGGGCTGCGATGTGCTTACGTGCAATTGAGCCTAAGCCTATTACGAGCACCCTCATCGTCACAACTCTATTTTACCTGTCTCTATAAGATAGGCGAGGTAATCATAATCGGACGGTTCGTCAAGATCGAAACACACATGGTCCATAACATAAAACAATGACTTATCAGTCACGGCTCTGGGATGCTCACACATCAGTGCCTCGGGACGGTATACATAGATCGACGCGTTCATATCATATACCTTCGGAGCACTTTGGCGCGTGGTGTATTTTCCTCCAAGCACCACTTGGCAATATCCATTCCCATCTTCCTGGACCTGATTGAAATAAGGATTGCGGGCACATGGATTAACCGAAAATATCGTCTTGGCTTCAGGATTGGCAATAATAAGCCTGAGACAGGCCTCAACATCTTCGACCGTACGGATGGGTGACGTCACATCAAGATCTATCACATAGTCGTAATTCCTGCCATAGTGTTCCTGAGCATAGCATAGCACATCACGGATGGCATCAGGCTTACCACAGGTGTCATTCGCAAGATAGTCAGGACGTACATAATCGGTAGAAAGTCCATACTCCCGCGCCACACTCTTGATAGCTTCAGAGTCGGTGGAAAGCACTGTGTCCACACCATTATTCCCATCCGAGTCCTTTTGCGAGGCAAAACGATCGGAAAAACGCCTTGCCGTCTCAACAGAATATGCCAGCAACGGTTTTCCTCCAACCGGTTTTATATTCTTCCCAGGAATCCCTTTCGACCCCCCTCGCGCACATATGGTAATCAGAATATTCATAATTCATCTATATTTTCTGTAGGAATGCCCAAAAGGCTCATCCCATACAGCTTGCAGGAAACAAAGTTATACACATTCCGGCGATTATGCAAATGTTGGAAATGCAAAACTCAATAACACACATGTACGTTATTATTAGAAACAACCGTTTCAACCATGCCAACCGACACCCCTAACAACACCTGCGACAACACATATGCCGAGCCGCAATGGCAGCTTGGATCTTTGCCTCCGTCTGTGTCGCTGTATGTACTTGCGGCACTCGTAGGACTTATCACAGGTGGATGCGCATTTCTGCTTAAATCCATCATCAAATGGCTGTCTATACTGGTTGTCAACCATTTCAGCATTGTCGGTGTCAACTGGGCACTTCTCATTGTGCCACTCGCAGGAATCGTACTCACAGTGGCACTCCAACGCTACGGTTTCAGACGTAATATCGAGCATGGTCTCGATAAGATCGATGCAATGGTGAAACAGAAAATCTATGATATCCCTGCCACATATACCTATGGTCCGATAATGGCATCCACACTGACCCTTGGATTCGGAGGGTCAGCAGGAGCCGAAGGTCCTATAGCCTCCACCGGAGCAGCACTCGCGAGCCAACTTGGGCGATGGGTGGGACTACCGCCTCGACTGATGATGATAATCATAGGATGCGGCGCAGGAGCAGGAATCGCTGGCATATTCAAGGCACCGATAGGAGGGATGATGTTCACGCTCGAAGTCATGGGGATGTCAATGACCACTGTATCGATGATAGCTCTGACCATAGCATGTGTCATAGGCGGTATGACAAGCTATGGCCTCACAGGATTCACTCTCGACGTCCCATTGACTCATCCTCAGTACTTCGACCCTCACATGAGCGGATGGATCATTGTGCTGGGTGTGCTCTGCGGCGTATACTCGATATTCTATTACCGGATGGCAGGATGGACCGGCACACTACTTGAAAAGTTACGCTCGCCATGGGTAAGAGCCCTGGTATCCGGCGGCATCCTTTCGGTGCTTGTATTTATGTTCCCATCACTCTATGGCGAGGGATATTCCACAATGGCTAATCTTATCGACGGAGACCTGTACACAATGACCGAATTCTCATTCTGGCACAAGCAAGGAATGCCCGCTGTTGAGACTGTGATGATAGTGTGTGGTGCGGTTGCAGCTGTGAAGGGTGTAGCATGTGCAGCCACTAACAGCGGAGGCGGTGTGGCAGGAGACTTTGCCCCCACCCTTTTTGCAGGGTGTATGGCAGGATTTTTTTTCGGTGGACTGCTCAACCATCTGTTCGGGCTTCAACTGCCTCTCGGCAACTGCGCACTTATAGCAATGGCGGGCACTATGGCGGGAATAATCCAGGCTCCGCTCATGTCAATGTTCATTGTAGTAGAGATGACCGGATATTATGGAATGATGTTTCCTGTGGTCATATGCTCCGTGGTATCATATGCCACAGTATGGTGCCTGTCAATCCGGAATAAAAGATAAGGCACAGATAATAAATATATCGGGACAGACCGCCACTGACCCCGGTCTGTCCCGATTGATTATTGCTGAGACTGCTGAACGTTAAGAGAGATTTTTCAGCAAGATTGTACGAAAAAATCTAACCTTTAATTATATCTGATATATGATTAGGTTTGTACTAATCCTGTGTCCAGCGTTAAGTATTCTATTCATCAGCCTGGCTCTTCTCGGCGTACTCCTTGAGAAGCTTGTCCTGAACATCGGAAGGAACAAGCTCATAGGATGCGAACTTCATGGTGAATGCCGAACGCCCGCCTGTGATCGATGACAGAGCTGTAGAGTAACTGCCCATTTCCTTGAGAGGAACTTTAGCAATAATCTTCTCAAAACCGTTATCACTTTCCATGCCCATGATTATGGCTCGACGTCCCTGAAGATCGCTCATCACATCGCCCATCACATCACCCGGCACCATAACCTCCACATCATAGATAGGTTCAAGTACCTTAGGATTGGCATTGCGGAATGCTTCGGAGAAAGCGTTGCGGCCTGCCAGACGGAAAGAGATCTCATTTGAGTCAACAGGATGCATCTTGCCGTCGTAGATGCATACTCTTACATCGCGGGCATAGCTGCCTGTCAGCGGACCCTGTTCCATACGGTCCATAAGCCCCTTGACTATGGCAGGAATAAACCGGGCATCAATGGCACCACCAACAATACAGTTGTGGACCACAAGTTTGCCACCCCATGACAGAGGTATCTCCTGAGTGTCACGTACACTCATCTTGAATTCCTGACTGCCGAACTTATATGTGTCAGGAGCAGGCATTCCCTCTGTATAAGGCTCAATGATGAGATGTACTTCACCAAACTGACCTGCACCACCGCTCTGCTTCTTGTGACGATAGTCGGCACGTGCTGCCTTGGTGATGGTCTCACGATAAGGTATGCGCGGCTCCTCAAACATGATCGGGAGCTTATCGTTGTTCTCCACACGCCACTTGAGAGTGCGCAGATGGAACTCGCCCTGACCTGAAAGAATAGTCTGTTTCAGTTCCTTACTCTGCTCGACAACCCATGTGGGATCCTCTTCATGCATACGGGTAAGAATAGTCATCAGTTTCTCGGCATCACTTTCAGTGACAGGACGGATAGCCCGGCGATACTTAGGTTCGGGATAACGGATGAAATCGAAACGATAATCGCAATCCTTGGCATCAAGAGTGTTGCCGGTGCGCACATCCTTAAGCTTGACCGTAGCTCCGATGTCGCCGGCACAGAGCTTATCCACCTGAGACTTAATGCCTCCGCACACACAATAGAGCTGCGCGATACGTTCTTTCGAGCCTCGTGTCACGTTGTCAAGATCGACACCTGGAGTAAGCGTACCCGACATCACCTTGAAATAGCTGACCTCACCGATATGAGGCTCCACAGTCGTCTTGAAGAAATATAATGAAAGAGGTGCATTGCTGTCAGGCTTGACCTCGACATTGTCTGTAGTTACCGGAGCAGGCATATCATTGACAAAAGGCACCACATTGCCAAGGAATTCCATCATACGCCTCACACCCATGTCCTTAGCTGCACTTACGCAGAACACAGGATAGATCGAACGGTCCACAAGACCTTTACGGATGCCTGCACGCATCTCATCCTCGGTAAGATGTCCCTCTTCAAAGAACTTATCCATCAGGGTCTCGTCATTCTCGGCAGCAGCCTCGACAAGAGCCTGATGAAGTTCACGGGCATGCTCCATCTGATCGGCAGGGATCTCCTCTATAGTGGGGACACCGCCGTCAGGACCCCAGGAGTATTTTTTCATAAGCAGAACGTCGATCATAGCATTGAAGCCGGCTCCGCACTGAATCGGATACTGCACAGTCACGACCTTATTGCCGAAATGCTCACGCATCTCTTCGATCACGTTTTCATAATCCGCTTTCTCACCATCAAGCTGATTGAGAGCGAATATCACAGGTTTCTTGAGTTTCTGAGTTGTGCGGAATATATTCTGTGTGCCCACCTCCACACCATATTGGGCATTAATGAGAATGACACCGGTGTCTGTGACGTTAAGAGCTGTGATGGCGTTACCCACGAAGTCATCGGCTCCAGGGCAGTCAATCACATTGAGTTTCTTGCCGAGAAATTCAGCATAGAACACAGTAGAGAATACCGAATAGCCATATTCCTTCTCAACCGGGAAAGAATCGGATACGGTGTTGCCCGCTTCAACGGTGCCACGACGTTTTATTACTCCACACTCGTAAAGCATAGCTTCAGCGAGCGTGGTTTTACCCGAGCCCTTGCTTCCGAGAAGGGCAATGTTTTTAATCTCGTTGGTTTGATAGACTTTCATATTCTCCTGAGATGTCGTTGTGGTAAATAATAATTAAAGAATATGCTTTAAGCAAATAATTAAAGCGTCCGCAAATTAGTGATATTTTTCTACAATCTATCACTTTTGCCATGTGTTTTAAAACATAATTGCACAAAACAACAAGAATTCGTCCCGAATTTGGTTAGTTCATTCAGTTTTGTTAAATTTGAGGGTTATTTACCAATCTTCATTTCACAACAATGGCAAAACGTTACGTAGTGGGCATAGATATAGGCGGCACCCACACCGTATTCGGCATCGTGGATACAGACGGACACATCGTAGCCTGCGACAAGATAATGACAGGCGAATATCCTGAATTGTCCGACTATATCTCATCACTCGCCAAAGCTGTCACTGAACAGATTTCAGCCAACGGCCTGGAAGGACAGATCGAAGGCATAGGCATCGGAGCACCGGCAGTAAATCACAATACTGGAGTGATCGAGGGAGCTGTAGATCTTCCATGGCCATCACCCATCCCGCTCAAAGAGATGATGGAAAGTGCCACCGGACTCCCTGTATCAGCCACCAACGACGCTAACGCGGCAGCTATAGGCGAACAGATATACGGTGCAGGAAGAGGTCTGTCAGACTTCATAATCCTTACTCTCGGAACCGGAATCGGGAGCGGCATTGTCAGTGACGGACATCTCGTGCACGGACACCGCGGACTCGCTGGAGAACTTGGTCACACCATCATACGTCCCGGAGGACGCCAATGCAGCTGCGGGCGCAAAGGATGCCTTGAGACTTATGCATCCGCCAGAGGGATAGTGCATACTGCCATCGAAATGATCGCAGAATTCCCCGACATGAAATCCGTACTGAGTGAAATCCCTCCAAAGGACCTATGCTCGGCAGATATAGGCAATGCGGCCGCCAACAGTGATCAGCTTGCCATACGTGTGCTCAAATATACAGGTGAGATTCTCGGAGAAGCTTGCGCCAATTTCTGTGCCTATTCATCCCCTCAGGCAATAGTGTTCTTCGGAGGTGTAACCAAAGCAGGCGACCATCTGATAAACCCCATACGAGAATCTCTCGCAAAGCATATACTTTACATATATAAAGACCAGGTTGAAATCACCACATCACAGCTTCCACACAATGATGCGGCAGTGCTCGGTGCAGCAGCGGCAGCATGGTGAAGACCGCACACCTAACACCACAACAGTGCCTTAATCCGAGACAATAACAAATCTTATCTCTTATATCCAAATGAAAAAAATTCTATTCTCAGCTCTTGCCGCATTGGCATTATCAGCCACTACGGCATATGCCGCCGACAAATACATACCGTCCGAAGAGGTAAAGCGTTCCCAAAAAGAATTTTCGGCCGACCGCTTCGGCATATTCATCCACTGGGGCATATACAGCATGTTCGGTCAAGGGGAATGGTATCTCAACTACGGCGTAAAGGCCGACGAATACGCCAAAGCCGCCAAAGGGTTCTACCCTATTGACTTCAATGCCGAAGAATGGGCCCGCGCCATCAAAGGTTCGGGAGCAAAATATATCTGCTTCACATCACGGCACCACGACGGATTCTCCATGTGGGACACAAAGCAAAGCGACTATAATATAGTAAAGTCCACCCCTTTCAAACGTGATATCGTAAAGGAGCTGTCAGAGGCTTGCCAGAAAGAGGACCTCAAACTTCATCTCTACTACTCTCACATCGACTGGACTCGCCCCGACTATCCCCGTGGGCGCACCGGGCTCAGCACCGGACGCGACTCAACTTACTCCGACTGGGACAATTACTACAAGTTCATGAATGCCCAGCTCACAGAGCTTCTTACAAATTACGGACCTATACGTGCCATATGGTTTGACGGAGTATGGGACCACGATCAGGACACAGTGCCTTTCGACTGGCAACTCGGACCTCAGTACGAGATGATACATCGCCTGCAACCGGCATGCCTTGTAGGAAACAACCATCATATCACCCCATTCGAAGGTGAAGATATACAGATATTCGAGAGAGATGCTCCAGGAGAGAATACAGCAGGTCTGTCCGGACAGGAAATAAGCCGGCTTCCGCTTGAGACATGCCAGACCATGAACGGCATGTGGGGCTACAAAGTAATCGACACAAATTATAAAAGCACTACCGAACTGATCCGTTTCCTTGTAAAGACAGCCGGACTCGGAGCCAATCTGCTACTCAATATCGGTCCGCAGCCTAACGGCGAACTTCCAGCAACAGCTCTTGATCGACTTAAGGATATGGGAGAATGGCTGAGTGTCAACGGCGAAACCATCTATGGGACTGAAGGCAGCCCATTTGCCGAACAGTCGTGGGGCACCGCTACCCGCAACGGCGACAGGCTCTTCCTTCATGTCATAAAGCCAGGCACCACCGAGATCATTATTCCGTCTGACCTGAAAATAAAAAAAGCGGAGACCTTCGCATCCCGCACCCCTGTGGAGACAAAAAAATCCAAAGACGGGACCATCCTCCGAATGGACGCCACTCCCGATGTGCCTGACCATATCATAGAAGTGACTCTAAAAAAGTGAGACAACAACCGGGTAACACATTTACAAAAACGGTAAAATGAAACAAATCACTCTTGAAATCTGCGCCGGAGATATCGACAGCGTAAAAGCAGCCGTTGCCGGAGGAGCCGATCGCGTAGAACTATGCAGCGCACTCGGTGAAGGTGGCGTCACTCCGTCATTAGGGTTCATAGCCGCCGCAAAAAATATACGAGGCATAAGGGTGCACGTGCTCATACGTCCGCGAGGAGGCGATTTCATATATACCCCCGATGAGGTGGAATGCATGCGCTCCGACATCGCCATGTGCCGGAGTCTCGGAGTTGACGGTGTGGTAATAGGGGCACTCACTCCAGGTGGTGATATTGACATGGAAGCCTGTAAAAGACTTGTGGATGAAGCCGACAACATGAGCATCACTTTCCATCGTGCATTTGATATGGCAGAAGACCCCGACGAGGCTCTCGAAGATATCATATCACTCGGATGCGACCGCCTGCTCACTTCGGGAATGGCACCTACAGCTCTTGACGGCATCCCTACCATCATGCATCTGCGTGAGCGTGCAGAAGGCCGCATAAGGATTATGGCAGGAGCCGGAGTGTCACCAGCAACAGCCCCAGCCATACTTAAGGCGGCAGCAGCGGACGATCTGCATGCATCAGCACGAACCAAAGTCACCTCCCCGGTAAAATTCCGTCGTGAAAGCGTGAAGATGGGCACACCTGATGCCGACGAGTTCTCACGTCTCACCACATCCGCCACAATAGTGCGCAACCTTAAAGACATAATCACCGAATATAATACCATACACTGATGCGACACATATGCCGTATATTCTCATCCGCTATGCTACTGTTCGCCACAACAGCATCCATGTTTGCAGTAGACAGGATAGAGACACCATTATCAAGAAACGATTTCGAGAATCGTTACAAATCATCCATGCCTTCTCAGCTAAAGGCCCTGCTGGAGAGCGATACAGTCACAGCCCTCGAAAAAGAGGGACTGCGCTTTATGTATGCCTATATGACACTACCTGACATAATGGACCGGACTCCGCAATATTACCTCCAAAACATCCGAGGAGCCATACGAGCATCCGAGGAGATGCCGTGGGGCAAGGATGTCCCCGACCGTGAGTTCCGGCATTTTGTGCTTTCCCCACGTGTTAACAACGAGAATCTTGACGACTCACGCGACTATCTCTATGCCGAACTTAAAGATCGCATAAAGGGAATGTCAATGGAAGACGCCATATTGGAGGTGAATCACTGGTGTCACGAAAAAGCGACTTATAGACCTTCAGACGGACGCACCAACTCGCCAAGCGCGACAATACGCTCCGCCTTGGGCCGATGTGGAGAGGAAAGCACATTCGGAGTCGCAGCGTTACGCTCAGTCGGCATTCCTGCTCGTCAGATATATACTCCGCGATGGGCACACACTGACGACAATCACGCCTGGGTAGAGGCATGGGCTAATGGGAAATGGTACTTTCTGGGAGCCTGCGAGCCTGAGCCAGTACTTAATCTTGCCTGGTTCAATGCACCCGCATCACGCGGCATGATGATGAATACCAGAGTCATAGGGCGTTATGACGGTCCTGAAGAAGTGTTGCTCACAAACGCTGCTTATACCGACATAAACGTAACAAGCAATTACGCCCCGACAAGCACCATCAATGTTACTGTGAAGGATAAGAACGGCTCACCGGTACCCGGAGCAAAAGTGCGTTTCTGTATCTACAATTATGCCGAATTCTTCCCTGTGTGCACAAAGGAGGCTGACGCCAATGGCAAAGCATCAATAGTTGCCGGCAAAGGGGATATGATCATATGGGCATATGACGGAGACCGTTTCGGAATATCCAAAGCTTCGGCATCAGATCCCGCTACTGTCACCCTTGAGTTCTCTCCGGAAAGTGTGGCCGAATTTGATTTTGACATCGTGCCTCCTCCGGTAAGAGCATCCATGCCTCCGGTCACAAAGGAACAAACTGCCATGAATGACATGCGCAAGGCTCAGGAGGACTCAATACGTATCGCATATATGAATACGTTCTATACCCCGGAACAGTCAGAAGTTCTTGCCAAAAAACTTGGTCTTGACTCCGAAAAGGTGAAAGATATAATGACCGATGCAAGAGGCAACTGGCGCGTGATAGAATCGTTCCTGAACGAAGTCCCGGAAACGGACCGCAATAAGGCGATCGACCTTCTTAGCGTCATAGCGGTAAAAGACCTCAATGACATAGATGCAGAGACATTGCGCGATCATGTTGCGACTCCTGACGTGAACAGCCGGCATTTCAAACAGAGCATACTTAACCCACGTGTATGGCTGGAGCAGCTCACTCCATATAAACATGTTTTCCGCAATGCATTCTCAGAAACTGAACGCAACAGCTTCCGTGCCAACCCGGATAAATGGAGCAAATGGGTATCAGACAATATAACCATTGACACTTCATGGAATCCTCTCGGATTCAGCATGCATCCTGAAGGAGTACTGAAAGGGAGAAAAGCTGACACCCACTCCGCGGCAATATTCTTTGTAAGCGGAGCTCGCAGTTTCGGCATTCCGGCGAGACTCGATCCTGTGACTTGCAAAACACAATACGCCGACAATTCAGGGAAATGGATTGATGTAGACCTTTTCGGAAAAGTTGTCACGCCAAATAATCCTAAGGGCAGAATCAATATCAGCTATACCCACGACGGAGGGCTTGAGCCGAAATACTATCCACAATTCACCATCGCAAAGATCTCTGACGGCATCCCGTCGACACTTGAATTGGGAGAACTCCTTCCTGTGTCACAGATAGCTTCCGAGCCCATCGAAGTGGATGCCGGACAATATATGATGGTGACAGGAAGGCGCATGGCTGACGGAAGCGTGCTCGCCAAGATACGTATCTTTACAGTCCAGGAATCCGCCATAGCAAACGTCCCTCTTACTGTGCGTCATGCGACAAACGGAGTAGAAGTAATAGGCAACTTTGACGCTGAAACACGCTATAAAGATCCGTCGGGCGAACTTAGAAGCATACTTTCCACCACAGGACGCGGGTATTATGTACTCGGACTGATAGCTCCAAGCCACGAGCCATCGGCTCACGCCCTCAATGACATATCGGCAATAAAAGATGAATTTGAGAAATGGGGGAAAAGCATTGTACTGCTTCTGCCTGAAGAGAGTGCCAGCCGTTTTGATTCCTCACTCTACAAGTCACTGCCATCAACAATCAAATGGGGCTCAGATCCGGATGGTAAGATAGCGAAAGCTCTGAAAGATGGGCTTAATCTGGCTACTTCAGATCTGCCGATATTTATTATCGCCGATACTTTCAATCGTGTCGTAGCTGTACAACATGGATATACCATCGGACTTGGAGAAACACTACTCAACACTATTCTTCAACTCTCCGAATAACTCATTTATCAGAAACCAGTTCATTAACTATTTAACCACATAATTACAACACCTGACATGGCATACAAATACATAAAATCAAGCCGCAGGAAATCATCTCGTAAATCACTCTCTTCCCTCATTCTGACCTTTGTATTACTCGGTTGTTTCTGGGTAGCCAATACTCTCACTTGCTGCAACAATCCGGAACCGGAAATGCAGCAAGTACCTGGAGAGTATGGCAACCTTATGAAAGTCGTCACCAATCCGGACGTACCCTCTCAGCTAAAGAGCTACACAGGAATGGATGTTTCGTTCAATGCCGACTGTCATATCCCCAACTGGGTGTCATGGGAACTTACTGAGGAAAAGACCAATGGGACGGTGCCACGCGGAGATGAATTTTTTGTAGATCCCGAAATCAAAGGTTGCGCTTACGACTATGACTACCGTGGATCGGGATATGACCGTGGTCACATGGCTCCGGCAGGTGACATGAAATGGAGCCAGAAAGCAATGGACGAATGCTTTTCATTCGCCAACATGTGCCCGCAGTTACATTCTCTCAACAACGGTTCCTGGAAATCACTTGAGGAGAAATGCCGTACATGGGCTCAAATAGATGGAAAAATCTATATTGTATGCGGTCCTATTATGGATGAGACCCCATTGGAATATATAGGAGACTCCAAAGTATGGGTGCCGCGCAGGTTCTTCAAAGTAATCATAGCCCCCTACTCTACTCCGGCACGCGGCATAGGTTTCATAATGCCGAACGGCACTGTGGTCGGAGGAATGCAGAACTGTGCTGTATCCATTGACGAGGTAGAGAAACTTACCGGTCATGATTTCTTCTCAACGCTCCCCGACGATGTTGAGGAACAGATTGAGAGCCAATGTAATTTTCACCAATGGAGCACTCTTAAAAAGTAATGATGGACCTCTACCTTGCTGAAGATACCATCTGTGCGATATCCACGCCTGGAGGCACGGGAGGTATAGCCGTGATTCGCGTGAGCGGACCGGAAGCGGTCAGTATCGTTGACTCTTTGTGGAAGGGAGCACCGCTCTCCTCCGCAAAGAGCCATACAGCACATCTCGGAGAAATAATCGACAAAGAAAGATCCGACAAACCTCTTGACCAATGTGTGGCCACCGTATTCCGCGGGCCCAATTCATATACAGGAGAGGACATCGTTGAAATTTCTGTACACGGCTCACGATGGATACAGCGTGAGACAATCGCACTTCTCATGCGTTCAGGATGCAGAATGGCACAACCAGGAGAATACACCCGACGTGCTGTGATGAATGGACGCATGGACCTGTCGCAAGCCGAAGGTGTGGCTGATGTCATAGCCTCGTCGTCACGTGCCGCTCATCGTATAGCCATGAGCCAGATGAAAGGAAGCATCTCGAAAAAACTCTCCACACTACGTGAGCAATTGATACAGCTATCAGCTCTTCTCGAACTTGAACTTGACTTTTCGGAGGAGGACGTAGAGTTTGCCGACCGTAACCGATTGCTCCAGATAGCTACCGATATCCATAATGAACTCCAACGCCTACACAATTCATTCCAAGGAGGCAATGCCATAAAGGAAGGAATCCCTGTAGCAATAATCGGAGCGACAAATGCCGGAAAATCATCACTACTCAACACTCTCCTTGATGATGAACGAGCAATAGTAAGCGACATACATGGCACTACACGCGACACAATCGAAGAGACTCTTGAAATCGGTGATTACCTTTTCCGTTTCATCGATACCGCAGGACTACGCGACACATCCGACCCTATTGAACAGATAGGCATCAGCCGTTCACGTAAAGCCATCAGCAGATCTGTCATAGCGCTCCTTCTCATCGATGCAACGACCGTTCCGGATGACAGCCTTGATATGACCGCTATTAGAAACTATCTTCCGGAGGAATTATTGTCCGACACAGGAATATCACCAAGCATAATAGTTGTACTAAATAAGGTCGACCTACTTGACCCATCATCCAAAACGAAACAAGCAATCAATACAGACAAGATATCCATCGAAGATGTGATATCCATATCCGCAAAACATGGCACAGGTATATCCTGCCTGAAACACGCACTGACAAAGATTGCAAAAAATAAAGACACCACCGATCAAAACGACATCATAATCACCAATCTGCGCCAGGCTGAAGCTCTTGGCCAAGCCATTGAATCAATCCGACCTCTAATAAATGGACTCAACAACGGACTTGAAAGCTTCCTCATAGCCGAACATCTACGCGAAACCATTTCCCACCTCTCCACAATAACAGGCACAATCCCCTCCACCGAAATCCTCAACACCATCTTCTCCCAATTCTGCATCGGCAAGTGACCGACAGTTAGAGATAGGTAACAATAGTTAGGAATAA
>ERZ777305.1102-NODE-1102-length-35833-cov-4.621695_pt1 | contig 35833 bp, 28 predicted proteins | sample MGYA00374965_ERZ777305 | MGnify/ENA primary metagenome ERZ777305 (study PRJEB29328, sample SAMD00013331) | mouse gut metagenome | study: EMG produced TPA metagenomics assembly of the Metagenome analysis of fecal microbiota from mouse which was promoted... | reverse complement strand
AGAACAAAAAGATAATAATTTAAGTGCTTTACAAAAACAAGTCCAAGAGAAGGAAAGTAAAATGGACGAACTTCTTAAGGAAGAAATGGAAAAATTAGAGACTATTGCCAAGTTCTCTAGAGAAAAAGCTCATGATTTAATCATGAAACGTGTCGAAGCAGAAATGGATACGGAAATTAACGAATTTATAAAGGAAAAGGAAGCAGAGGCCAAATTAGAAGTAGATAATAAAGCTAAAAGTTATCTAGTAAATGCCATGGAGAAGTATTCTAATGACGTCACTAATATTCAAACTGTTTCTACAATATCTTTGCCTAATGATGAAATGAAAGGGCGTCTTATTGGTCGCGAGGGAAGAAATATCCGAACGATAGAATCGGTTACTGGTGTTGATTTGATTATTGATGATACTCCAGAAGCTATCGTCATATCTTCTTTTGATCCATATCGAAGAGAGATTGCTAAACAGGCAATTGAAACACTAATTAAAGATGGTCGTATTCATCCAACGCGTATCGAAGAAATATACGAAAAAACGTGCAAAGATATGAATGTTCGAGTAACTGAAATAGGACGCGATGCCGTTTACCAATTAGGTCTATCAAAGATGGATCCTGCATTAGTTAATTATGTAGGTAAGCTAAATTTCCGAACGAGTTATGGTCAAAATGCGCTACAACATTCGATAGAAGTAGCCAACTTAGCTGGTTTAATGGCTGCTGAGCTAGGGGAAAATGTTCAACTAGCTAAGCGTGCTGGATTGTTACATGATATTGGTAAATCAATTGATTTTGAAATTGAAGGTAGCCACGTTGATATTGGTGTAGATATTGCCAAAAAATATCATGAAGATGAAGTTGTTATTAATTCAATTGCAAGTCACCATGGCGATACTGAGCAGACAAGTATCATATCCTGCTTAGTGCAAATTGCCGATACAATGAGTGCTGCAAGACCAGGAGCTCGCAATGATTCAATGGAAAATTATGTTAAACGTCTTGAACAACTAGAGGGCATTGGTAATTCCTTTGAAGGCGTTGATAAGAGTTATGCCATGCAAGCGGGTCGTGAAATTCGTGTAATTGTAAAACCCGATAAGATCGATGATTTAACTAGTTACAAAATGGCTCGTGAAATTAAGGAAAAGATTGAAGCCGAGATGCAATATCCAGGTACTATCAAAATTACCGTTATTCGCGAAACAAGAGCACAAGAAGAAGCAAAATAATGCTTCTTTTTTTATGCTTTTGTGTTAAAATGAAATTGGGTGATTTTATGAAGTGTCCAAATTGTCATGGCGATATAGAAGAAAGCCTCGTTACGTGTCCAATGTGTGGGCATATACTGGAAAATAATAGTTTAGATGTTAATCTAAATCTGAACGATGTGTCGTGTTTGCTTTCTGCCATTCGCCAAAATATCCTTTTTATTCTAAAAGTATTCATTTTATCATCAATAATAATAGATGTATTATTTACCTTAATATCTTCTATTTTATCTGATAACAATTTTAATATTGATAACATTCTTTTTCCCGTAATGACATTGATTATTGCCATCTTTTTACTTATTATGGTAATTAAAAGAAAGAAGCTCTAGTGAGAAGTTCTTTATAAGTTTTTCACTAATACTAATGATGCTTGGAACTCTTGCTTATCGAGAGAATATAATTTTGTTTCTTTCGTTCCTATATTGGCAGGAATATTAATAATGTTGCTATATTCTTTGATTTATAGTTAAATTTTATAATAAAAAAACTTCACTTTACTGTGAAGTTTTTTCATATAAATTAAATTCCTCGATGAAGTATTCATCAGTCATTCCCGAAATGTAATCGATTACCTTGCGAGCATTATTAGTTGTTTCGATATATTCTTTTTCCATAAGATTTAGATAAATGGTGTAAATACGTCTATCTGTTTCATTATTTTTTAAAGAATTATACAAATACTCAAAAAGCTTATTAAACATATACTTTATCATTTCAACCTCATTATCTGAATTAGCTTTATTATATATATGTTTATAATTAAATTTCTTTAAATCTTTAACGGCATTGTATATCTCCGGAGACATTTTTATATAATCTTTGCCAATGGAGTTATTAATTATGTCCGTTGTGATAGTATTTATAATATCACGATTGCTGCTACCCAAAATCTTCTGAATGCTTTCCGGAATTTCCTCAATATCAAATACGCCAAGTCTTACCGCATCCTCAATATCGCGTCCTAAATACCCGATGATATCGCTTATTCTAACTACGCATCCCTCTAAGGTCATAGGTATTAATGATTTTGCATGCTTGGGATCAGTATAACATTTTTCATAATCATTTAAAAAATCTTCCTTAGTTTTGGCTTTAGGTTTATAAAAATCTTGCATAAACTCTCCATTATGGCATAGTATTCCATCGAGAGTTTGAACCGTTAAATTCATGCCCTTACCATTATTTTCTAAGAACATCAAATTTCTTACCGATTGAACATTGTGCATAAAATGACACTCATCATAGCGCATAGATATCTCATCTAATATTCTTTCGCCTAAATGTCCAAAAGGGACGTGACCAATATCATGACCAAGAGCCTGCGCTTCTATCAAATCTTCATTTAAGGATAAAGCCCTTCCAATAGTGCGGGCAATTTTGCTTACTAATTGAACATGAATTATGCGCTTAGAAATATGATCGTTTTGTTTATTGGAAAATACTTGGGTCTTATCGATATAACGAGTATATGACAAACTATATATAATGCGATCAATATCTCTAAAATAATTTGGTCTTATATCATCAGACAAATTCCCATATATCCTTATCGCATCTGCATCACGGCAGGCATAAGGTGAGAAATGTTCCTCATTTTTTAACATAATTTTTTTTAAATCCATAAAATCACCTATAAAGATTATATCTTATAAAAAAATTTTTTTGAAGAGTTCTTTTATAAATATGTTAATATCTTCAAGAGAGTTGTTAATCTCTTTACGGAAATACTTAATAATAAGATCCATGCACCCGTCAGTAAAGAAAGTAACCTTTAAGATTAAGTCAGCATGATTAGAACTAATAAGTGCCTCTTGCAAAGTTTTATTGATTAAAATATTTAAACGACTAGAAAAATAAAGAGGCTCATTACTAGAAAGAACAGTAGAGTAAATATTTTCATTTTCTTTAATATATATAAATATTTGATCGAGATAATTGTAGACGTCGGGAATATTCTGAATTTGACTAAGAGTACTATTTAATAGTTCAAGAGTTTCATTTTGAATATCTTGCGCAACATCATAGATGCTATCATAATGAGTATAGAAGCTCGAACGCGTAATGTCTGCTCGTTTAACGAGTTCTGTTACTGTTATGCTGGATAGACTTTTCTTTTCGGCAACTAATTCGGCAAAAGTTTCTTTAATCAATTTTCGGGTTTTGCGGGATGATGAGTTTAAATTTTTAACTTTCATAATAATCTCCTTTTCTAAAAAAGAGTATAACACTTTTTGAACAATGTTAAAATATTTACAGTGTAAAAATAGACAAATATTTTGATATTGTCTAAATTTGGACATTATAGGTTTTTTTGTACTGTTAAAGTATGTTTTTATGGCATATAATTCAGTATGTTTGAAAGGAACAAACGAGAAAGGGTGTATAAAATGAAAAAAATAACAGACTTTATAGTTGAACATCGAAATGCCATTTTAGTGCTTTTTATAATCCTATCTGGTATTTCTTTGTATATCTCAACAAAAGTTAATATTAATTATGATATTGCAAAGTATTTGCCAAAGACTTCGGAAACGCGTATCGGTATGGATATTATGAATGATAAATTTCCCGAAATCGAAGAGAGTACTTTAAATATCATGTTTAAAGATTTAAGTGAAGAGGATAAGAAAAAGACACTTGAAGAATTAAAAAGCATCAAGAATGTCTCCAGTGTTGATTATGAGGAAACAGAGGATTATAACAAGGATGGTTATACCTTATATGTTTTAAATGTCAATGCTGTAAGTGATTCTAAAACGGCGGAAGAAATATTTACAGACATTCAAGAAAAGTACGAAAATCAAGAAGTTTATTTTAGCGGATCAATAGCTAACTCTAACCAAGAGGTACTTAATATATGGGTTATATTACTAGCCATTGTTGCTGCGATGATTATTCTTATAATTATGTGTGAATCATATGTGGAACCTTTCCTATTTTTATTCTCAATTCTTTTAGGAGTATGTTTAAATATGGGAAGCAATGTAATGTTTGATTCAGTATCCAATATTACTAATTCCATAGCTGCTATTTTACAGATGGCTTTATCGATGGATTATTCCATAATGTTGATGAATAGATATAGCCAAGAAAGAGAAAAAGAGAAAAATAAAGTTAAGGCGATGAAGCGCGCTTTATATAATGCCTTCTTGAGTATTTCCAGTAGTTCTGTTACAACTATTGTTGGTTTACTTGCCTTAGTATTTATGAGTTTTACAATTGGCAAAGACTTGGGATTTGTTTTAGCCAAAGGCGTATTATTTAGTCTAATATGCATATTTACATGTTTGCCAGGTTTAATCGTATTATGTGATTCTATTATCAATAAGACGAAAAAGAAATCTTTAAATATTAAGTTAGATTTTTTAGGCAAATTCAGTTATAATATGCGCTACATAATGCCATTTGTATTTATTGCCTTATTTATTGGTTCATATATTATCAAAGGCAATCTTTCAATTGAATATACAGGTTCTGAAAATGATAAAGTTGGTACTGTTTTTGAAGAAAATAATCAGATGGCCTTAATATATAAAAATGAATATGAAAATAATGTAGCTGAACTTTGCCAAAAGCTTGAAAGTGATAAAAATATTTCCAGTGTCTTATGTTATGGCAATACAATCAACGAAGCTTTAACATATGATGAATTAAATGAAAAACTGACAGATTTGGGTGTCGATACAAGTATTGATGAGTACTTACTTAAAATAATTTATTATAATTATTACAATAAAAAGAATAATACGACATTGACCTTAGATCAATTCGTCAACTTTATCAATAGTGAAATAAAGAATAATAAAGATATGAAAGGGCATATTAATGCCTCAACTCTAAATTCCATAGATACTCTCAAGAATTTTACTACCAAAAATAATATCAATAAAAAAAGAAGTAAGAAAGAATTATCGCATATATTAGGGATAGATAGTAAAACCTTGGATAATCTACTTATCTATTATGGAGTAAATAAAAATAATGTTAAATTATCAATAGGAGAATTTATTAATTTTCTTAATAAAGATATATTAACGGATAAAACTTACGGATCTTTAATTGGTGAAGATGTCAAGAAAGAAATAAAAAGTTTAGAAAGTTTTACTGATGAATATTTCATCAATAAGCAAATGACTAGCAAAGAATTATCTTCTATATTTGGTATAGATGATGTTAGTATAAAGAATTTAATGTTACTAAACTATTTAGATGAAGAAACTAATACTAAATTGACAATTAATGAATTTATTACATCCATTGATGCATTGCAAAAAAACACTCCTTATTTAAATGGTCTAGATTTAAGTTCCATTACTGCATTAGTCCCTTTAGCTAAAAATGAAAATGGTATTAATAATCTCAAGATGAATAAGGAAATGTTATCCAAGGTCTTTGATTCGCTAGCTCCATCTTTAGTAGACACTGTTTACCAAGCTGCTAATCTACCTGATAACTATACGATGAGTCCAAAAGAATTCATGAAGTTGGTATTGTCCAAATTTAGTGCATCTTTGCCTCTTGAGCAAGTAGCAAAACTAAATCTCATGGATAAAATAATTACCAATGACCAAACTAAATATACAGCCAAAGAACTATCAAGCGTTGTTGGTCTTGATGCAAAACAAGTCAATAAAATTTATGTTTTAGTTGACTATATACATGGCGTAGAATGGAAACTAAGTCCTAGACTCTTAGTGTCAACAATAATAGCTAATAAAGATAATGAAGCCTTAAAAAGATTAGATAAAGATACCTTATCATTATTAAACCTTTTAAATACCGTAATGACCTCTGTTAACAATAATTCTAAATATACAGCCAAAGAGTTAGCAAGTATGTTTGATATGAAATCCAGTGATATTGCCTTGTTATATTCGCTTTATAATTATCGCTATATAAATGGAAACGTCAAGATTTCCTTAAAAGAATTTGTCGACTTTATGTTAAATGATGTCGTAAATAATAAGGCTTTTGCCTCTTATGTTGATGGCAAGACCAAAGATAAATTATTAAATATTCAAGAAATTATGAATGGGGTTATTAAGAAGACCAAATATTCTTCTTCAGAAATATTCGCCATATTGAGTAAATTGAGTGATAATCTCGAAGAAGCGACAGTTGATTTAGTATATATTTACCATGGAAGTCAAAATAAATATGATAAAAAATGGACATTGACAGTAGAGGAAATTGTTAATTACTTGAATGATACAATTCTTAAAGATGAGAAATTTAATCAATTCATCGATGAAGATATGAAAGATAAAATAATTAGTGCTAAAGATTCCATTAAGGATGCCAAAGAATTATTAAAAAGTGATGAATATTCGCGCATGATCATTAATACAAATTATGATCTTGAAGGAGAAGAGACATTCAAGTTTGTTCAAAGTTTAAAAGATGAATTAGACAGCAAAGATAAGGAAATTTATGTTATTGGAGATTCGCCAATGGCTTACGACATAAGTAACACCTTTGATGATGAGATGAATTTAATTACCATACTTACCATGTTAGCAATCTTTGTCGTTGTAGCAATCACTTTTAAATCGTGTTTAGTGCCATTTATCTTAGTATTAATCATTCAATGTGCTGTATTCTTCACAATGGGAGTACTCTCCATGTTAGGTGGAAAAGTATACTTTATCGCCTTGCTCATTGTCCAAAGTATTTTAATGGGTGCAACGATTGACTATGCTATCGTCTATACTTCATATTATAGGGAACATAGAAATAAATACGATATCAAAGAATCCTTAATTAGAGCATATAATAGTTCTATTCATACCATTCTTACATCTGGTGCTGTATTGATAATTGTTACCCTTATTGTTGGTAACTTTGCCTCAGCTATTGCTGCTAAAATTTGTACAACTATTTCTGAGGGAACTTTGTGTTCAGTATTATTAATCTTATTTGTATTACCAGCCTTACTGGCAATATGTGATAGATTTATATGCAAGGAACAATATAAAAAATAAGAGGATAAATAGAGATATTTATTCTTTTTTATCACATTTGTTATTAATTATTTCTAAATTAAAAAGTCAAGTGCAACAAAAGAGTGTTATTAATTATTTGCTAAAAAGAAAAGAATATGCTATAATAACTTTTCAAGAGAAGAGGGATTTTATGGAGCAAATGAATGCTAAAGTTGCTTTAAATCTATTGCTTAAAGATGTTATTGATGATCCAAGGGAATTAGACTTAGATAAAAATCGATGGGTAAGACACTGCCTATATGTTGGTATTGCTGCTGGAAGAATTGTCCGAACTATAAATGCTAATAGTGAACATTACGCCTATTTTAAAGAATACATTGCTCAAAATGGCAAGTTAGATGAGGATTATGCGATTTCTTTGGGATATATTCACGATATTGGTCGAAAGATTAACCATCCCTTGCATCCAACAGCGGGATATAAGTATTTATGTGAATTGGGATATGAAAGTGACGCTAAAATCACTATGACGCATTCCTTTATTGATAACGATGTTAACAATACTGCCGGAGGTATAACGGGAAAGGATCGCTATGAATATATTGATAATTATTTACATTCAGTCGATTTAACACCTTATGACAATATTATTCAGTTGTGTGATCTCTTCTGTTTAGAAACGGGATTCACAACCGTAGAGAGAAGACTTTTGGATATTACTAAGCGCAAAGGTGTCTACGAAAATTCTTTAATTCATTTTAATAAAACTATGGAACTACTTAGTCGTTTTGAACTAGATGACGATTACCAAGAAGCTTTAATTGATGCAGGAGGCATGAGTAAAGATGCCTGTGATTTTTATGCTCTTTTTCCTGAAATAAGTAAAGAAATTTTGGATTCTCGCTTTGAGGATCGCGAAGCATTGCTCAAGTTAATAAAGGATAACATGCCAGATGCTCCCCATATATTAGAAAAGAAATAATGCTTAACAAAGCATTATTTTAATTTGAATAGCTTATTCTTCATGATATAATTAGGGTAATATATGGAGGATATTTATGAAATTAAAAAAATTAATACGCTTAATTTTAGTAATAATAGTTGTCTGTTTATCAGCATCTTTAGTTATCAATATCGAAGTTATCAATACGACAAAGAGCCAAATAATCGCTGTTGATGAAATAGAAAATAATAATGATTATGATTGCCTATTAATCTTGGGTGCAGGAGTGCGAAACGGTGAACCGAGCAAAATGCTTAAAGAAAGGTTAGATACCGGCATAGAAATTTATAATAAGGGCTTAATAAGTACTTTTATCATGTCTGGCGACCACGGTCAAGTCAATTATGATGAAGTTAATGTGATGAAAAAATATGCTTTAGATAAAAATATTCCATCATCATCTGTATTCATGGATCATGCTGGATTTTCTACCTATGATAGTTTATATCGCGCTAAATATGTATTTGGCGTTAAAAAAGTATTAATTGTTACGGAGAAGTATCACCTATATCGCGCCCTTTTTATAGCTAATAGTTTAGGTATTGAAGCTCGTGGAGTAGATGCAACTAAAGATATTTACTATGGTCAAACGAAAAGGGAAGTAAGAGAATTTTTAGCTCGTAACAAGGATTTTTTAAAGTCTCTAATAAAACCCAAAGCTAAATATGTTGGCTCGAGTATCTCCCTAGATCAAGACGGCGATATCACAAATGATAACCATATAGTTATATCGACCATCAATGGCGAAGAAAATTATTATGTCAGTTCCTTCATGACTTATAAGACTATCAATGATTATGTAAAAAGAAAAGAACATATAGATTTTAAATGTAATTGTCAGCCTAATTATTATTTAACTTTCAATGATAATAAAAAGGATACTTATGGAATACTCTTGTATGGTAAAACTATTCATCTTATTAAAGATGATAAAAAAATTATATTAAATGAAGAAGAGTCAAAAGTAATATGGGATGTCATAAATAAGGACAAATAAACAAAATGTTCTTTAAAAGTCCAAAAAAAAAGGAAGATTTTAAAAAAGTTCTTAAAAAGTTCCAAGACATGTTTTTAATATTTTTAAATGTGGTATAATAATATTAGGTATTAACAAATTAGTTATATCAGTAGAGGGTTAAAATTATGGTAAAAGCAGTAAGCATTAAAGAACTTAGAAAATATTCTAAAGCACATTCAAAAAATAATAACAAGGAATTGATAAAAATTTCAAACAATAAGATTGATGATTATAATTTTGGAGTGGTTAAAAACTATCTTTTGAATGAAAAAAAATATGAGGTATATTTATTTGCTGAAACAGAAAAAGAAATTGCCAGTTCCCTTTTGTATAAGGATTTTCTAAACAACTTTAAATCCAATATTTATTATACCTTCTTAATTTTGATCATTAAGGGTCATAACAAAAATAAAGTGTTAAAGAGAATATCCTTTTTTCTCAAGTAAAAGTAGTATCCAAAATTTATCCATTTTTTATCCACTCAAGTATATGGACTAATTACTATTCATAATTTATAATGTTATAAAATGCAACAATTGAATTTATCAGTTGTTCATTTAATGGATTTACTTAGGTAATCCATTTTTTTATGGAGGTAATTACTAATGAAACGACGGCAAATTTAACTAATGTAAAAAAAGCAAAATGAGAACTAACATTCTCATTTTTAAATGAAAAAAATAATAAAATTGAAGGGAATGATAAAAATGGATTTATCAGAAATGAAAAAAAGTGCCAAAAATATTGTCTCAGTAACTGATTCAATAAGTGCACCATTATTAAAATTAAATATCAAACTTGATCAGGGTACTGTCGTGCCAAATATAGATGATCTAATCATCTATGTTGATAAGAGCGCAACACCTACGGAAAAGAGAAAAACTTATACTTTTTCTTTAAAGAAAAAATTAAACTATCTAAACTCAGTAACAGACGAATTTATAATGGAACCAGTTATTGAAGAAGAAACGATAAAAGTAAAATGTTATGTGAAAAGATCCATAGGAGATAATGCTATCTTGATTAATGAGGAGATAGAAATGCTCGATTTAAAACCTATCGTCCTATTTGCGGGAATTAACTATATTTCCACTAATTATAGCAATTGCCTTATTGAAATTGTCTATCCTAAAAATAATGATTTAGTGAATTATTTTTTAAATAGTACACTATTTGGCATTGTTGGTAGTAAAAAAATTTTAAGTTTAGATGATATCTATTTTAAAGATTGTTTTACTAAAGTCGATGCTGGAGTAAATGCTGAATTTAATAAGACCACTATGAAATGTTTTAATTCGACTAATAATGCCTTCAGTATGGATTGTGAAGGTAACTTAGTTGTCAATACCATTACTACTAAAAATGAAAGCTCAGTTAATTCTATCACTTTAAGTGATGTCTATCCCATTGGAAGTATTTATATGTCTGTAAGTGCAACAAATCCTAGTACACTTTTTGGTGGGGCATGGGAACAACTTAAAGATAGATTTTTACTTGCATCAGGAACGACTTATAAAGCTGGAGCAACAGGTGGTGCTGCAACACATACTTTAACAGCTAATGAAATGCCGACTCATACACATGTACAAAATGCTCATTTCCATAAGGTGACATCAAGAATGAATAATGTTGACGGAAATAATCTTGGTTCAGAATTTGGTATTAATAGAGGAAATGTAGTAGCTGGAGGAATTCATTATTGCTTGTCAACACAAGGAGCAAGTAATGATTTACCCAATAATGCTCGTGTTGGAGCTTTGCCAGTGACAGCCATTAATAACAACACTGGTGGAAGCAAAGCCCATAACAATATGCCACCTTATTTAACTGTTTATATGTGGAAGAGAATTGCATAGATTTATCTATGCAATTTTTACTTAGGAGGATGAAATGAAAGAAATAATAGAATTAAGAAGACCGAGAGAAAAACATTTTTTAAATGAAGATGGCACGATAACATTGAATATGTATGATGAAGATATTCATTATAAAAAGAATGATGAATATGTAGAAATAGATAATCATTTAAAAGAGATAAATAATAAAATAGAAAATAGAGAAAATGATTTTAAGGTATCTTTTAATAAAGATACTTTTTTAATTAATATTAGTAAAGGAGATTACTTTATCAATATGTGTTTAAGAGATAATAAAAAAATTGATAAAGTTAATTTTAAGGAAAATCAAATTATCTATTATGAAGTTATGCCTAGCATTGACTTTAAATATGACTTAGTTGGCAAGACAGCTAAAGAGACAATTATTTTAAAATCACCAATTGATAATTTAGAAAAAATAGATTTTTTAATTGATACAAATCTAAACTTAAAATTGGATAATAATAAAGTTTTAGCATTAGATGAATTTGGCAATATTACCTATGAATTTATTCCGCCATATATGATTGATGATAAACAGGAATTTAAAAATTGTCGTTATAATCTTGAAAAGTTAGAAAATGGATACTTATTAACTTTGTTACTAGATTTGAAGTGGTTAAATAATGCCTCTTATCCTGTATTTATAGACCCTACAATTACTGGAGAAAATAGTACAGTTTATGATACATACATATACGAAGGCGATACGGAAGTTAATCGCAATAGTCATGAATACTTAAAAGTAGGAGTAGATAGCAATAATCTTAAGTATCGAATATTGACTAAATTTGATTTGCCAAATATTGGAACCTCTTCTCAAGTTATAAGTGCTACGGCAACATTCCAAAGCTATAAAAATGATTACTACCCATCAGGGCAGCATTTAACGGCATCAAATAAAATTGCAACTATTCACCAAGTTACCAGCAACTGGAATGAAACAACAGCAACTTGGAATACGATGAATAATAAATATTATGCGCGAATAGAATCTTACTTAGAAATGCACAGGGGAATTATTTCATACGATGGTGGAACTACAGGTACTGTAACATTATCAGCTAATGAATTTGATGTTACTAATTTAGTCAAAAAATGGTATTCAGGCACACCTAATTATGGAGTTTTAATTAAATGGTTAGATGAAGTTAAGGATACAAAATGTAAGGAATATTATTTATATTCCAAAGACAATAAAGCCGTAAGTTCAGGTGTTATAAAAAGTGATCCCAAACCATTGTTAGTAATTAAATATCGCAATCAAAATGGCCTATTAGATTATATGTCATATAGTAATATTGGTTTTTCCAATGGGAACTCAAATATAAATAACTATAATGGTAACATCGTCAATAGTTTTTTAGTTAATAAAACCACAGGAAATAATGCTCTAAGTTTAAATGCCATTTATAATACTAATGATGTTGTTTTAAATAATAATTTTAATTTAGCATTAGGATGGAAATTTAATTATGATGAACAACTTACTCTTAAGTCCATAAATACTAATAATGATTATATGGAATATCTAACGGGTGATGGAGCTAGGCATTATTTTTATAAAGATGATGATGGAGTCTTCAAATCAGAAGATGGTTTAGGTTTATCTATCAAATTAGAAAATAATGAATATGTAATGACTGATAAAAATAATAATAAATACCATTTTAACATGAAAAATAATATATATTATTTATATAAAGTTGTGGGAATAGATAAGCATACTTTGTCAATTAAAAGAGATACAAACAATCGACTAATTGAAGTATCAAATGACTATAATCAAAAAATATCTATATCTTATGGCAATAATAAAATAGATGTTGTAAGTGAAAATGAAACATCGTCGCTAATTTTAGTTGAAGGAAAATTGAGTGAAATAGTAACTGATTTAGGAACAACTAGATTTGTCTATAATGCCAATAATATAATTTCTGAAACAATCGATATTATGGGCAAAAGAATGCAATATGAGTATTATTCTGCAATCCCATATCGCGTCAAAAAGATAACAGAATATGGATTAAATAATACAGTAGGAAAAAGTCAAAGTTTTAATTATGATTTTAATGCAACGACAGTTGTAGATAACTTAAATAAAAAAATTCGCTATACATTTAATAGTATTGGCAATACCATTGGAACGGTCTTATTAGGAGATGATAATACATTAAAAAATTCTTATGGATTTTCCGATGGTTATATAAGTGAATTAAACTCTTCCTTAACTAATAAAACTTTAAGTAATTCGCTTCCTTTAAAATATGGAGAAAATTTAATCTCCAATAGCAGTTTTGAAACAACAGCGATTAATGGCTTTAATAGTTTGCGAGTAAAAGGAAATGCGAGAACGGGAGAATATGCCGCTAAAATTGATGGCAATGCCTATGTAGAAGTAGATAATATGCTAGAAGTTAATCAGTGCTATATTTGGAGTGCTTATTTTAAAAATAACAGTAAAATCAATTTAGAAATAAATGCTACCAGTGTTTATGATACAACCATTATTAATAATTTAACTATCACGCCAAATGATGAATATACGAGATATGAAATACCTATTATAATTACCGATGAAACGACAACCATCTTGAGCTTTGAATTTAAAGTTGAGGATGGAAGCGTCGCTTATATGGATGACATGCAATTAGAAAAAGGTGAAGTAGCAAGCCCATACAATTTGGTGGAAAACTCCAACTTTATAGATGGCTTAAACGGTTATAGCATTGATGCTGTAAATATTGATACACAGGCACAAATAAATAATACCTGCGAAGTTGTTACATTGGATTCGCGAGAAAAATCTTTGAAGATTAAGAGCAATCCCAAACAAGAAATAACTATATCTAAATCCATTAACTTAAAGGGTAAAAAAGGGGATATCTATACCTTATCTTTTTGGTATAAAAATGAAGGTGTCTTAGATACCGATTTAGAATATATTGGCAATATGGCAACAATTAGCTTTTATAATCCAAATGACGAAATGGGTATGGGTACATATAATGTTACTTTAAATTATCACGCCAATTCTTGGCAATACTTTACTGAGACATTTATTGCCGAAGATGATTATGAGTCAATTGATTTAACAATATTCAGTTTGCAAGATGCTAATAATTTATATATAACTAATATTTCTCTAGTTAAAGATTTGGGATCATATTTTTATAATTATGATGAAGAGGGAAATCTCATTACCACTTATGATATAACCAATAATAAATCAGAATTTAAATATGATAAAAATAATCAATTAATGGGAATATTTGATCCAAAGGGAAATAATTATAAATATGAATATGACAATAATATAACTGATAGATTGTTGAAAGGCATAAGCCCAACGGGAATATCTAATGAAATAGAATATGACGACTTTGGCAATCCCGTTAAAACAATCATCAATAATATCAATTCTAATAATGCCAATAACCTATTCTATATAAGAGTTAAAGGAACTAAGAAATATCTAACACCAGATATAGCTAACAAAACTTTATTGATAAAAGAATTTATATGCAATAGATATGCTTTTAAATTGATAACTAATAATAATGATACAACCATAGCAATTGCTTCATTAGATAACTATGTCCTATGTAGTCCAAATAATACTCTATCAATAAATAAATATTCAGAACCTCTTGTTTTAAATATGGAAAAAAATCCTAATGGATCAGTTTGCTTTAAAGCTAAAGTTAGTGGACTATATTTTAAAGTCCAAGACGATAAAATAATTTTAAGCAAATATATCGAAGGAGATAATTCCTTTGAATTCTATTTAGAAGATATCGATTCGGAAGAATTTATTGAAGAAAGAGCAGAATATACCAGTGATGGAAAATATCTAAGTAAAACGGTTGATGCCTTAGGTAATGCGACTAACTATGAAATAGATGAACCTACTGGACTTACAAAATCTATTACCAATGCAAAAGAACAAAAGACTATCTATGAATACGATGATAAGAAAAAACTTAAAAGCATTATCAATAATAACAAAAAGACTAATTATGAATATGACAATAATTTATTATCTTCCATAAAGAGTGGAAGTAAAAATTATACTTTTTCCTATGACGATTTTTTAAATCAAAAAGAAGTAAAAATAAATAATAATTTATTATCTAGTTATGAATATGATGTCAATAATGGAAATCTCCTTACTAAGAAATATGGCAATGGTAAGAGTTTAAAATATGAGTATGATAGTTTCAATAGATTGAAGAAATTTATTAAGGGAGAAGATATTTACGAGTATTCTTATAATAATTTAGGATTGCTTTCTAAAATTATGAGTAATCGTGAAACTTTATATAAATATGATTTTGCCAATAGATTGAGTGAAGTAATACAAGATAATATTTTTAGATTGCAATATAAATATGATAATAATAACAATGTCTCTAAGAGAATTGATAGTTTATATTCCAATAGACATATAAATGATTATTTCTTTAATGAAGATGATGCTGTTATAAAAGTTACTGTCGATAATGATACTGTTAATTATAATTATGACTACCTAGGTAGATTAAAAAATAAGGATATCAATAGTAAATTAAAGACAGAATACAGTTATAGACATAATGGAAATAAAACTTCATTAATTGTTGATTCTGTAAATATCAATGGCGATATTTATAAATATCAATATGATGCACTTTATAATATTACAAGTATTACTCTAAATGATAAAGTAATTAATGAATACACTTATGATGCTCGCAATCAATTAGTCGAAGATATTAATTATGAATTAAATCAAAAGTATATGATTAATTATGATAATGAAGGAAATATATTAAGTAAAGATATCTATGAAATTACATCTGGCAAATTATTAAAATCCGATAAATATGAATACAATAATTCCTCTTGGGAAGATCAATTGACAAAATATAACAATGAAAGTATAACCTATGATACTATCGGTAATCCAATAATCATCGGAAGTAAACATTTGACATGGGATAATGGAAGAGAACTCACAAGTATTGACGGTTTAATAAAATATGATTATAATGAAGATGGAATACGTGTGAGGAAGACAGTAGGAGAAGATATAATAAATTATTATCTAAGTGGTAATAAAATAATATATGAGACCCGAGGAAATAAAACCTTATACTATATCCGAGATGAAGTAGGAGACCCAGTCGGATTAATCTACGAAGGAAGAAAATACTATTATAAGAAAAATAATCAAAGAGATGTCATAGGGATATATGATAGCAATTATAACTTAATAGTAAAATATGAATATGACTGTTATGGAAAAGTAATATCAATAAAAAACAATAGTGGAATAGAAATAACAGATACAAATCATATTGGAAATATAAATCCAATAAGATACAGAAGTTATTACTATGATATAGAAAGTGGATATTACTATCTAAATAGTAGATACTATAATCCAGAGTGGGGTAGATTTATTAATGCTGATGGAATCATCGGAACATCAAACAATGTAAATACATACAACTTATATAGTTATGTCGAAAATAACTTTATTAATAAGTATGATGATAATGGAGATTTTGCAATACCATTAGCTTATGTCGGATACCTTGCTCTAGGAGTGTTAGCAGTATATACAACTGCAAAATTACTTCCAGAAGCTATAAGAACATCTGCATCAGTAGCAGGATCAATTGCTAGCGCTTTAGAAGATGCTATCACTAAAAGAAATTCAAATAATAATGATGATGAACAAGACGGTAAATACTGTGTTTATATGCTATATGAAGAAGAGCCAAAAATGGGTAATGTTAAATACATTGGCCGAACAAATGATTTAAAGAGAAGAAGGAAAGAACATAGTAAAAATCCTTATCGAGCACATTTGAATTTTAGAAAGATTGATTGTTATACAACAAAAGAAGAATCGAGAATAAACGAACAAGTTTATATTGATATATATAGGACTCTACAAAGGAATAAAAATAACCCGATTCAAAATCAAAGAAATGGTGTTAATAAGAATTCAAAATTCTTTAGAGAAAAAGTTATGTCATATATTCCAGGTTTATATTTTGAAGAAACATATGTAGGAGGAAATGAATGGGATTAAAAAAAATAACATCAAAAAAATTAGAAAATGGAGATACATTTGCAACTAGAATAGAAGATAAAAAAAGTAAGTATTGTGGACAATATCTAATATTTATATGTTTTAAGGATGAATTTTGGCTTAACTACTGGCCAAAAAATTGGTATGATGAGTCACATTCAACACTTTTTCGAATAAAAATAACAACAAATAAAACAATACCAACAACTAAAGAAGAAATCGATAGATTAGAATATGTTATTTCTAAGGCAGAATGCGTTGAAATGGCTTATTTTCCATTTATGAGTCGTATGACTTATGAAGAACTTGTTGAATCACGCAGTTTTCAAGAATTACATCCAGATGAATATGGGTATTTAAATGAATATTTGAACGATATATACTATTCCCGAAAAGATATAGTTCCAAATTTTGAGTATTTAGGAAATTTTGATGTGGAAAAGCCTAAGAATGAATTTATCTCATTTGGTTGTGATACGCATATATCTATTTTTCCTCGAATAATAGCGGATACATTGAAACATTACGATGATTATAATAAGCGAGAAGATAAAAGTCACTATTCCCAAGAAGAAGTGGAAGAAAATCACAAAGCCGCCAAAGAATTTTTAGAACTACAAATCAAAATAGACAATTATATAAGGGGTTTGACAGATAAAGAAAAAAAGAATTTTCAACCCAAATACATATCAGGATGGGGAACTGGACTTTATGATTGTGATGTAGCATTGGATACAAAGGCTGAATATTTAGAAGTCTATGATGTTAAGAAAAGTGTCCCAGACATAATGAACCAAGTATTGCCAAGAGTAAAAGATTTTATAAAAGATCAATATGATGGACCAATAGCCTGGATGGTTTTAGCAGACTTACAAATGAAGAGAAAAAAACTAGATAAAAGGTTAAGAGATACAGCATTAGATTGCATAGAAATAGACTTATCATATTGGCAAGGAAACGAACAATATGAAGAAAGAAAAAAAGAATTATATAGATTAAAGAAAAGATTAGAAAATAGTAAAATTGTAAGAAAGAAACCAAAGAAAAAAGAGAGTAGTAAATCGGATTAATCTACAAATAAAATGTTATTATCTAGAGCAAGAGAAATCTTGCTCTTTTTTTAATGAAACTGGAAACTTACAAGTATTGACGGAGAAATAAAATACAATTATAATGAAGATAAAATAGTTGACTAAAAGGTTTAATATAATGGAGTGATAAGATAATGGATATTGAAAAAATTTTTGAACTATTAAATTATAATAATTCAATTGAAAACCAAAAAAGGGGGATACGTGAAGCTTTAAATAGTTGTACACACGTTTTAGGACTTTTTTTAAAACAATATAACAATAAAGATGTATGGCATAATTGTGCGTTAATTATTTCACAACAAACTGATGAAAAGCTTGAACCTTATTTAGTAGAACTTTTTGATTGGATAAAAAATATGGATGATCCAGGTGCAGATTTAATAATGGAAAGATTAAGTAATTATAAGAAAAATTCTATATTTTTATTAGCTCTTAGTTTGAGATTGAATAAAGCCAAGAAATTGAATAATAAAGAATGGGAAGAAAACTTAAATAAATTAATATCATTATAATTTTGAAATATTATTAAGGATGTGATGAAATGACAATAGAAGAAATGTATGATTTGTTAGATGAAAATAACAGTGAAGAAAAACAAAAAAAAGGTTTTGAGTATGCAAGGTCAATAAAAGACTTAGAAGTCTTCGTCCAACCTTGTTTTGGTAATCGCGGAAAGATGATATGGAAAAATTGTGCATTAATTCTTTCAAAAAAAAGTGATGAAGAACTAGAACCATATTTAATTGAGTTGATGGAATGGCTACAAGATTTGAACTGGCCAGGAGCAATCATAATGATGAACAGATTAAGAAAATATGAGAAGAACAATATATTTATGATGTCTTTATCTTATTGTATGAACTGCATAGAAAAAACAAATGATGAAATTTGGGAAGAAAACTTAAAAGATATGGTTAATAATATTTTTCATTATGAATTAGATGAAAAAGGAAGTCTAATTAGTCCAATAACATACAATTAATTGAATTAAGCTAAGAGCAAGAGAAATCTTGCTCTTTTTTATTTGTAATGAGTTTATACAAAAAATACACAAAAAGTATACAAAATTTACACAAAATTTATACAAAAAAGTATATGGAAAAATTATTTACGACAGTTTATAATCAAGACTTATAGGAGGTAAATATGCGAGAAAGAATAGAAAATATTGTTAATAGTCCCATTAAAGACAAAAACTGTTTAACCATTACATCGAAGTTTGGAAAGAGAAAATTCTATAATAATATAACCAAGAGATATGAGTCAAATTATCATAAGGGGTTAGATTTGGTTGGTGGAGATAATATTATTTCTATGTATGATGGCAAGGTAATAGCTTGCCGCAATAGTATCAAAGGTTATTCTGATAGATATTCATCGGGTAACTATGTAACTATTAGGCACGATAATAACTTAATTACAACTTATTGTCATCTAAAATATAATTCATTAAAAGTAAAAAAGAAAGACTTGGTATGTAAAGGACAGATTATTGGCCTAATGGGATCAACAGGTCATGCAACAGGAAAGCATCTACACTTGGGAATAAAGAAGAATAACAAGTGGGTAGATCCTGAAGATTATCTAAAATTTGAGAAAAAAGAGATATATTATATTGTTAAAAAAGGAGACAATTTATCCAAGATAGCCAGAAAGTATAAGACGACATGGCAAGATATTTATGAAAAAAATAAAATGGTAATTGGCGATAATCCTAATTTAATTAGGATTGGTCAAAAACTGATAATTTAGGAGGTCGAATTTATGAAGAATAACATTTCAATAGAGATATTAATAAGTAGTATTTTTGGTTTTTTTACTTATTTAATAGGTGGCATTGATTCTTTAATGATATCTTTATTAGTACTTATTGCCATTGATTATATAACCGGCATATGCAAAGGTATAGTTAAAAAGAAGTTGAGTAGTAATATTAGTGTTAGAGGCATTATAAAAAAGTTTGGCTATATCGTAATCATTATCATTGCTACGCTTTTTGATAGGCTTGTAAGTGATGATAATATGGCGATTAGAACGATGATGATTTATTTCTTTATAGCCAATGAATCTTTGTCAATTTTAGAAAATTGGGCAATTATCGGTTTGCCCCTTCCTAAAAAAATATTCGAAATATTTGAAAAATTGAGAAATGAATCTTGATTTTTGATTAAAAATAATTTAGTATAATAAACAATTTAAGTGGAGGATTTATGGGGACAGAGGTAGTTTTTAACAATAATGCATTTTTAAGTTTACAAGAAGAGGTATTAAAGATATCTAAAGAATGTGAATACTCTAATTTATTAAGTAAGAATATGATTGATACATATTACTATTTAGAAATGAAAAAAGATATTGCTAAAGTATTTACAAAATATAATGATGTTAAGTATCTTATTGGTCATTCAAGCCATTATGGTTTATCAAGTACTAGTTTTGACACTGAAAGAGTTTCAACATCAAAAAAGAATAGTGACATGGTAAGTAATTATGTTATGAAGAATATTGATTTGGAAATATGGGCCCAAGATTTTTATGATATAATTATTTCTATTTCTAGCAAATTAACTTTGCAAGAGGCTGTTTATCTAGTTGATGCCTTTTTTGCCAATAAGTCAGAAGAGATGATTAGTGAGAAATTATGTGTTTGTCGTAAGACATTGCAAAATATCAAGAAAAGTTGTCTTGTCAAGTTATATGTGGAATTTAAGCATGATAGACTAATATAAAATGTATAGGATTTCTATACATTTTTTGTTATAATTTTAATACTAAAGGAGTTTATAAAATGAAAACTATCATCGTTTTTTATAAAAAGGCCAAATATCCCTTTTATCTAATGATTATCAGTTTGATATTGGCAATTTTAAATTGTGGAAATAAAGCTTTTTTCTTAATTTTTATGTTTTATTCGCTTTTATCAATGTTATTAGTATTTTTAAAAAATAAGTATGAAAATAGTAAATTTCTAAATATCTTTATAGTTATATCATCATTTCCTTTTTTGATACTTATATTTTTGGCTTTAATGTTTATTGGTGTTATCATATCCTTAACTCCCGATAAAAAGTTAAGCAAGTATAAATATAGTGATTATATTAATTATTTTCCTAAAGAAATTCCCAAGGAATATGAGGCCGCTTCATACTATCGTACCTATGGATTTTTACAAGGGGGAGATTTTATCGTTTTATATCTCCAACTTGATTCAAATTCTATTTCGGATTATAAGAGTAAATTTGAAAAAATCAATGTTGAGAGACCCGAGAATACAGAAACCAATTTTACCTACTTTAACTCTCCATATGAAAAAGGAGTAACAAGTGATTTTAAGATGTATACGATAGAGGCTAAGTGTGATAAATCAGGATATTGTAATCATGGATTAGATAAACATGTGGTGATTAACGAGAATACCAATGAGATAATATTTTTCTATGGTAATTGGTAAAATTTAATTATCCTTGACAAATATAAAATGCCAATTATAATAGAAAGGAAACGAGAAAGGGATGGTTAGAAATGACTAATTTTAGTTTGCATGGTGATTATGAGAGATTAGGACTAGAAGTTGATGCTAAAAGAGAAGAAGTAGAAAAAACTTATAAAGACTTAAATGACTCTTACGTGGCTGGTCAAATTTCTTTTGAAGATTGGTTTTCAATTGAGTTAGCATATACTAATATAACTAGTCATTTGGATGGACTAGATGAAGTTAAAGCCCAAGAAAAAATGTTAGAAAAGAAGGCATTTCTTATTGAAACAGAAAGAATGCGAAGAATAACTAATATGGTAAGAGAAGAGGAAAAAAGAAAAGGCCCCTTTTGGACTCGCCTAGAAGATACAAATATTGCTGATATTCAAGAAAATAATTCTGACTTTTTTGAGTATATGGCAAATGGTATTGAACAAGTACTAGCACCCGAGTTTGTTGTTACTTATAAAAATTTTTTAGCAGGACTAAAGACTATGTGGGAAGAAATGTATCTTGGCATATGCCAATATGAATATGATTTGTTAGTTCGCGAGAACTATGACTTGCCTTGTAATTTTTCTGTTGGCATGGATGAATTAGCTTTACCAAGATTTCCTAAAGGTAAATATAGAGATGTATTCAATAGGGGACAAGTCTTATCACAATTAATTCCCGGAAGTGAAATGCACTATGTCATCAATAGACATTTAGCCTTGTTATCAGAAATTGCCGGTCTTGGTTTTCAAGTAACTTACTATGATGATTGTCCTATATATACTTTTTCACCAACTACTCGTTTAAAAAAGTATAAAGAAGAATATCTCGAACAGTTTGGCGAGGAAGTAAGAGGTGGAAAGAGAAAGAGTCCATACGTTGATAGCAATGAATTAAAGTCTTATGTTGCCAAATCTTTAAAACCATATAATAGTTGTGTTAAATAAAATTAGTTAGTATTAACTAGTTTTTATTTGCTTGATATGTTATAATAACTGACATTTAAGGGGGATTAATATGAAAGTATTTATTGCTGATAGCTATAGTTGTGGTGTTAATTCAGAACTTTATGAAATAGAATTTGGTTTACATGAGATGCCCGATTGTGAATTTATATCCAAACCCGAAGAGGCCGATGTCATCATCTTCCCTGGAACGTGTTGCTGCCATGAAGAGAGAATTCTCTACTTATTAAATTATATTTCTTCTATTTTAGATCGCAAGAAGGAAGGTGCCAAGTCCTATCTAACGGGATGTATGACTCATGAATTTATTGATGATAAAAAATTAAGTAATGTTAAGGGATGGCTTAAGAAAAATATCGATGTTATTGTTCCCAGTGATAAAATAATCGACTTATTAAAAGACTTATACTATGAACAATATAAAGATGTCGAGTATGAAAATGGCTTTGCCTATTCTATAGATAATAATGCCGATATTTTCCTCTCTCGAGGATGCTTAAATCAATGCTCTTTTTGTAAAACATCCTTTTTAAAAATGCCTTTAGTGAGTATGGATATGGCCAAAATCAAAGAATGTATTGATTTTGTTGATGAGAATAAGGCCGAGAATCTCGACTTAAAAGGTATGAATATATGTCAATTGGGATTAGATACTACTGGCCAATACTTGTTACCAGAGGTCATTGAATATGTTGAAAAGAAGGAAAATATTAAAAATGTAACTCTAGTAGGTTTTGCCTATGCTGATGCTATTCGCAGTGAGTTTCAATATGTCCTTAGAAAAAGTAAAAAGGTTACCAATATAGTTGGATCATTAGAATCAGGAGATAATAGGTTATTAAGTCTTATGCATAAAGGATATTACATAGAATCACTTTTAGATTTTGTTCACTTTATTAATCAAGAATATAAAAAAATGTTAGATATAAATATTATTGCTGGTTTTCCTACGGAAACACTTGATGAAGTCAAAAAGACAATGATGGTCTTAAAAGAATTAAAAGATTATCTAGGTTTAGTAAATGTATGTAAATACAGTGATTCTACTTTTGTAGCATCACATAATTTAGAACAACTTCCAAAAGAAAAAATAGAAGAACATGCAAGAATTTATTCTAAATTTTTAAAACATGAGGGTATTCCAACTGTCTTAATTTAAAATAAAACTAGTTAGACTTATCTAACTAGTTTTTTAGTGGATAAGTGACTAAAAAAGTTTAACAAATTTTAAATCAAAAGCGTTTATTGATAACTATTAATTTGGTATAATATATCTACTAATTTATTTAAATTAGTAATGAGAAAGAGAACGAGGTAATGTAGTAGTAAATAATTAAAAGGAGGGAGTAGGTTGATGAACAAAATAAAAGAATACACGGAAAAAACATTTGAGAGTATTAAACATTTTGATGAGTTTGGAAAGGAATATTGGCTTGCAAGAGAATTAATGCTGGTCTTGGGATATAAGGATTGGCGCTATTTTGACGCAGTAATAGAAAAAGCAAAAATAGCTTGTCAAAACTCTAAACAATCAGACAGCGACCATTTCGTTGTTTACAACAAAATGGTTAATATTGGTTCTGGTGCCAAAAGAAAGCAAAAAGATTACAACCTTTCGCGATATGCTTGCTATCTAATAGCTCAAAATGCTAATCCAAGATTGAAAATAGTTGCTCTTGCACAAACTTATTTTGCTATTCAAACGCGAAAACAAGAATTAACTGAAAAAGAATATAGTAATTTAACAGAAGACGAGAAAAGATTCTATCAAAGAAATTTAACTAAGAAGGGGAATTATTCTCTAAATCAAGCAGCTAAAAAAGCTGGTGTTAAAAATTTTGATCAATTTCATAATGCTGGTTATAAAGGATTATACAATGGTGAAACAGCCGATGATATTGCCAAAAGAAAAGGATTAAGATATAGAGAAGAAATCTTAGACAATATGGGTAGTGATGAATTAATTGCTAATTTATTTAGAATCTCACAAACTGAACAAAAATTGAAAAGAGATAATATCCAAGGTGAAGTTAAAGCCAAAGAAACGCATTATGAAGTAGGTAGCAAGATAAGGAAAACGATAAAAGAATTAGGTGGAACTATGCCCGAAGATTTACCAACACCTGAAAAGAGTTTAAAAGAATTAGAACAGGAAGGGAAAAATAACATTCTAAACAATCAAAAATTATAAAACAAAAACTAGTTAGATTTATCTAACTAGTTTTTTATCTAATAAATTAATAATGTAAAAGAAAATAAATGATAATAATAATAAAATGAAGATACCACACATAACTAAGGATAGATTAAATACTTGTGTACCATAGAGAATGAGATAGCCAATTCCCTGTTTACAACTTAAGAATTCACCCATAATGACGTCGACCAACACTATATGGAAAGAAAAAATTTAACGCTTAAAATCATTTATTCATAGCCATTAATTTGGTATAATAAAAATACTAGTTTTATTTGAAATAAAAAGAGAAAGGAGATAGTTTGTTTGAAAGATTTAGAAGTTATTAGTAGTACAGAAGAGTTTTTAGTTTTTAAAACCCAAGAACAAGAAAAGGGTATTGCAGTTAGGTATGAGAATGACAATCTTTGGATGACTCAAAAAGCTATGGCAGAATTATTTGATGTTCAAAGACCGGCTGTTACTAAGCATCTAACAAATATATTTAATGAAAAAGAATTAGATAAAGATACAGTATGTTCCAAAATGGAACATACTGCAGAAGATGGCAAAAACTATAAAACTGATTATTATAGCTTAGATGCTATCATATCAGTAGGATATAGAATTAATTCTAGAAGGGCTACACAATTTAGAAGATGGGCAACTAGTGTTTTGAAAAAATTTACCATTGAAGGATATGCATTAGATAGAAAAAGAATGGAAAACGGAACATTCTTAAATAAAGATTATTTTGAAAAACTCTTAGAAGAAATAAGAGAAATTCGTTTGAGTGAAAGAAGATTTTATCAAAAAATAACTGATATATATGCTACTAGTATTGATTATGATGCTAAGGCACCAACTACTATTGAGTTTTTTAAGAAAGTTCAAAATAAGATGCACTATGCTATTACACATCAAACTGCTGCAGAAATTATCTATAATAGAGCAGACCATACAAAAGATAATATGAATTTAACGTCTTGGAAGAGTTCTCCTGATGGCAAAATAATGGAATCTGATGTAGTAATTGCAAAAAATTATTTAACTAAAGAAGAAATACAAGATTTAGAAAAAATCGTAAATGCTTTTTTAGAACTTGCCGAAAGAAGAGCAGAGCGACATATTCCAATGACTATGGAGGATTGGAGTACAAGAATAGACAAATTTTTATTAGCAGACGATTTAGATGTTTTAAAAGATGCCGGAAAGATATCTCATGAAATAGCAGTAGATAAAGCTTTAAGTGAGTTTGAAAAGTATAGAATAACTCAAGACAAATTATTCAAATCTGATTTTGATAAATTTTTGTTCACGGCAGATAGTGATAAAAAAGATAATTAAAATATAAAAAACTAGTTAGGTTTATCTAACTAGTTTTTTATCTAATAAATTAATAATGTAAAAGAAAATAAATGATAATAATAATAAAATGAAGATACCACACATAACTAAGGATAGATTAAATACTTGTGTACCATAGAGAATGAGATAGCCAATTCCCTGTTTACAACTTAAGAATTCACCCATAATGACGCCAATTAAACTCATTGATATATTCAACTTCAAACTAGATATAATCTCTAGTCGTGATGATGGAATAATAAGTCTCGTAATAATTGCCAATTTTGATGCTCCCAAAACTTTAAATAATTTAATCTTATCCTGATCAGTATTTTGAAATCCATTGAGAATCGTAATAAATGTTACGATTAAATTGATGAGTAGAGCCATGAAAATAATAGATTTCATATTAGCTCCCATCCAAATAATTATTAGGGGACCTAATGCTACTTTAGGTAAACTATTAATCATCGTTATAAAGGGATCTAATACTGCTTTAATAGTTGGTGCGATATAGAGAAATAGAGCAATTATAAAACCTAAAATAGTCGATAGTGAAAATGATATTATTACTTCAATAAGTGTAGTATAAATATGCTTAAATAAGTTATTATCAAGATAAAGATTAATTAGGGTATTTAAGATTTTAGAAGGTGATGAAAAAATAAAAGAATTAATAATATTGAAATGCGCCAATAATTCCCATAAGCCGATAAAAATAATGAGTAATGAAATTTGACTTACGGTAATGATTATTTTTCTAACTTTTAACTTGCGCAAGAATAGAGCATGTTCATGAGACATGATCGATATCACTCCAAATCATATTATATAGTTTATTAAATTCCGGAGTTTGTCTTTTTTGACTGGGAGAAGGATACTCAGTTAAATCAATATCATATATTCTTTTTATCTTTGCTGGTCTCTTGGTTAAGACGACAATTCTATCACTTAAACTTAGGGCTTCTGCAATATCGTGAGATATTAAAATCGTCGTAATGTTTAACTCCTTAATAATATTATAGACATCATCACTTATCGTTATCCGCGAATCAATATCTAACTTGGAAAAAGGTTCATCAAGTAAGAGAATATTTGGCTTTATGGCAAGAGTACGAATTAGAGCTAGGCGTTGTCGCATACCACCTGATAAATTATTTGGGTAACTATCTTTAAATTCATAAAGATCATATTTTTTTAAAAGGGTATCGACATAATCAATGTTATCACTAGTTAATTTATGTTGGAGTTTTAATCCAATTAAAGCATTATTTCTCACACTTAACCAAGGTAAAAGAGCATCATTTTGCATCATGTATCCGATTATTAATGGTTTATTTTCTCTTATAAACCCCTTAGATGGCTTCTCGAGATTGGTTAAAATGTTTAAAAGAGTTGATTTCCCACATCCTGATGGACCAACAATAGATACTATTTCGGATTCGTTAATATCTAAAGAGATATCATCAATTGATAATATCTCTTTTTCTTTCGTGTGGTAGGTCTTAGATAAGTTATTTATATTAATTAACTTCATAGACTAAATCTTTATATGGAACATATTTATCTAATAAATTATTATCTATTATCATATCTTCTAAGTTTTTAAATGATTGTTCCGTTATTTTTGGTTCTTTAAGCCACGAATCGTATTTTTTATAGTTTTTAATCATTGCAATTAAATCATCTTTTTTCGTATCGGGGAATTCGGATTTTATAATTTCATATATTTCTTCTTCCGAATGCGTGTGGACATATTCTAGTCCTTTTTCTATACCTTTATAGAAAGTTTTTATAACATCTTTGTTATTTTCTATGAAGGATCTTTTAGCATTAAATGCCGTATAAGGCACCTCACCAGCATGCACGCCGATAGAGTCGGCAATATAACCATAGCCATTTTTTACCAAGTTAGTTGCATTAGGTTCAAAAAGATTAACTCCATCGCCAGTTCCTGCTATAAAGGCACTAGATAAATTTGCAAAATCCACCGTATCATCAACTTTAACATTGGAAATATTTTCATTTTTTAGAGCCTGTTTAAAGTTGATCAAAGGCATTCCGCCACTTCTACCTCCCAAAATAGTTAAGCCCTCAATACTCTTAAAATTATCATATTTTATACCTTTTCTTAAGACGAGAAATTGTCCGTCTCTTTTCGTTAAGCCAGCAAAACTTTGAACATAGTCATCTTTATTTTCTTTATAGACATAGATAGTTGCTTCTGGTCCACAAAAGCCAATTTCTACATCTCCTGATAAAACGGCAGATGTTACATTATTAGCACCACTAGTTAAAATAACCTCAATGTCTAAATTATCAAAATAATTATTATGAAGAGCAACATACCATGGGGCATAGAATACCGAATGCGTAACTTCTGCCACCTTCAATTTAGTAACACCATTTTTTGATTCATTCTCTTTCTTACTGTCTTTACCAATAAAGGTCATAATAGTAAGTACAATTAAGATGAACAGAATGCCTAACATAATTAAAAATCTTTTCAAATAATAACCTCCTTTTACTTCCAATGTATTATATGGGCGGAATCATTTGATTGTGATAATTTTTTTAGCTTTATGTCGTTTAACAATTATATAGATGATAATAAATGCTAGTATTATGAACTTATAATAGCTACTTATAAAATCTGCTACTAAATAGTAGTTTTCGCCAACCATATTTCCCAAAAGAATGAGAATAATATTCCAAATTAGAGAACCAACTGTAGTCAAAGTCAAAAAGAGTAAAAAATTCATCTTAGATAATCCTGCAGGAATGGATATTAAACTTCTAAGAATGGGAACTAGTCGACAAAAGAAAACGGACTTACTTCCTTTTTTCTTAAATGTTTCAATACTATTTTTTATATTTTCTTCTTTCAGATGCAGTATTTTGCTTATTTTCGAATTAATGAGAATAACGCCAAAGAAGTAGAGAATAATGGCCCCAAGAACAGAACCTAGTGTTGCATATATGATAATTAAGAAAAGGTTTAATTCTGCACTTTCGGCAATAAAGCCAGAAAAAGTTAAAATTACTTCTGATGGAATAGGGGGGAATATATTTTCTATAGCAATTAAAAGAAGAATTCCAATATATCCAAATTTATTAATAATGCTTATAATAGTTGCATTCATGATAATCACCTTTATAATATTTATGAGCATATTTTTAAGAAATAGAACTAAAATGTAAAAATTTATTTACACGTTCTTTCTTTTTTGCTATAATTTATTATAAAGAATAGAGAGGTATTTTGTTATGGAGAAAATGATTAAGGTAATCAATGATAATTTAAGATCGGTTATCAATGGTATAAAAGTGCATAAGGCGGATACAGAAAAAACTTTGGCGGCTATAAAGGCCGAGATGGATTCAAAAATATTAATTGCTAATGAGTATAAGTTGAATGTTGAAAATTCGCGCATGATTATCTCTAATCTAGAAAACGAAATATCTGGTCTAGAGAAGGATTTAAGCGATTTAAATGCCAAGTTTGGAACCAAGGATTTTAGAGAGATTTTAGCTGCTGGTAATAAAGAAATTAATACGAAGATTATTGAAAAACGTGCTCAAATTTCCGAACAAAGTCAAAGAATAGCTGAACTTACTGAAAAGGCTCGCTTACTTAAGACAAATTTAATAAAATTAAAAGAAAAGAAAATATCTACAGAGACAACTTTAAGCAAAGATGTTGTTTTAGAGCAATATTACGAGACGCGAATCAATGAGATTATTGAATATAGTGAAGAAAATCCTCAAGGAATAAGAGACTTCGTTGAAGATATTCCTCAAACTGAGTTATTGACGTCTTTTGAAGATATTGATACCTCAGATATTAGAAGTACAATTGATGGCTCAGTATTTGAGGAAATTGACAATATTAGCAGTGATTCTGTTGAAATTGACGAAAATTTAATTAAAAAAGTAATAGTTAATGGACCAAGTTTAGAATCTGATGATGACAGTGAAAGTGATGCAGGAATAGACTTAACAATGACTCAACAATTAGATGATATAATTCTTCAAGCCAATGATTTATTAGCTAAGAGTAAAGAGATAAATAAGAGTGCGGCTGCCATTAGACCATTCGAGATGCCAACTCCAGCTGAGCCAAAAGTAGTTCCAACTCCTGCACCTGTAGCAAAACAAGAGGAAGTTGTTGTTCCATCTAAACCAATTGCCGAAGAGCCAAAGGAAGAGCCAATAATACCAGAAATCCCAGAGAAGAAAGAGAACATCAACATCTTTGTTCCTGATGACTTAGAGGAAATTACTATTCCAAGTAAGAATATCGTAACGCCAACTGCTAGTACACCAATGACTAGCCATGATGAATTATTAGGATCAAAAGATGAGGAAAGCATCTTTAATGTCTTAGATGAATTAAATGGTGATGATATCCTAAGTAGCATATCTAACTTAAATACTGATGACGATGATGACGACGATGTATTAGAATTAAAAATAGAAAATGATGAATTAGATTCCATTGTTAAAAATACCGATGAATTATCTGATGAGTTGACAAAAGAACTAGATAGCAATATCGTTACTGCTCAATCATTTGCCGTAAGTGATAAAGATATAACAGAGGAACTAAAAGAGTGTAACTTAGAGGCTAATAGATTCTCTGATAGCGATTTAGAAATGATAAAGAAAAACTTCAATAAGAATAACACTATGGATTTTATCAATGTTATGCGTAAACATAATATTGCTGTAGCGCGAATCTATGAAAGTGCCAATGTCCTTGCCAGTGTTACTCCACAAAATCTCGATCATATACTAAGTATTTTAGAAGATACAGGAGCTATTAGTAATTCTATTAGTTATGTATTCAATTTACTTGATCGTGTTAATATTAATGCGTTAGAAGAATTAGTAAATGAGCGAAAAGATTATGAATTAACAGATTTATTATATAAAGTTATTCCATACAATGGCGAAAAGAATTTAGCTGATCTAATTGATTTAACTCCTATGGAAGAGGGAGTATTGAGAAAAAATACTTCATCTGATGAATTTAAAATGATGAATTTATTTGCTAGTATTGTTGCTGCAAATTATAATGAATTAAAGAAATATGATATTAGAAATATCAATGAATGTATTACTAAATATCCTCACAGATTCACATTGAATCCTGATAATTTCTCAGCCATTCTTGATAAATACGACCCAGAAGACTTAGTAAGATGCATTAATAAGAACTGTGCCGTAATTAATAAATTATAAGAGAAGAAAAGAAATTTTCTTCTTTTTTGTTTTACATACTTTACTTGGAAAAGTAGCATCTAAATTGAGATTTAAACCTCTTTGATATATAATTAAGATGTATAACTGTAGTTAGGAAGTGATGTAATGAAGAGATATACAATGTTGATAATGTTCCTTTTTTCAACTTTTTTCGTAGCACAATCTATTTGTTATGCTGCCAGTGATTACATCATCCTTAATGATTCAGTTAATATTCGTAAAGGACCTGGAACAAATAATTCGAAAATTAGAACTGGAAAAAATGGTGAACAATTTGACTTAAAGAGAAGTGACCTAGTTGCCGATACCGCCAAAAATGGAAGCTGTGATGAGGGCTGGTATGAAATCGTCTACGACAGTAATCAGACGGGCTATGTATGTAGTCTTTATGCGACTATGCGCAAAGCTCCGACTGCGGAAAAGCCAAGTACCAATCCTTCCTCTGACTGTGAAAAAGAAATGTCTCAAGCTGGCTTTCCAAGCAGTTATTGGCCAGGTTTGTGCAATTTAAAAAAAATCCATCCCACATGGAAGTTTACCGCTATTCAAACGGGCCTTGATTGGGCAACAGCTGTTGAAAAGGAGAGTAGTTGTGGAAAGAGTTTAATTCAAACCTCCAATAGTAGTTATATTGATCCATCTTGTAATAAAGGATATGGAAGTTGGAAAACTGCTAGTCAAACAGCAGTAGCATATTATATGGATCCTCGTAATTTCTTTAGTGAACAATATATATTTCAATTTGAATATTTAAGATACGATAAAGCTTTTGCCAATATTTATCCTAGTACGATTAAATCTATTTTACAATCTACAGCATTTTATAAGTACCATGAAACAAAGAAAAATGATTTGTCAGTTATAACGAATAATGCTGGTAGTGCAGCCAATGTTAACCCTGTATTCTTAGCATCGCGTATGCGTCAAGAACTTGGTAATGGTGAATCATTAAAAAATCTTTATAGTGGAGTTTATAAAGGCTATGAAAATTACTATAACTTTTATAATATTGGTGTTACAGATTCCTGTGCTACAACTAAAGGAACGACATACTGTGGTTTAACTCATGCGAAGAACAACGGCTGGAATTCCCCTTATAATGCCATTAAAGGTGGAGCTGATATGCTTGCCAATAGCTACATATCGGTAGGTCAATACACGACTTATTTACAAAAATTCAATGTTGTTCCTACTAATATAAACAAACTGTATTTACATCAATATATGACGAATATTGCTGCTCCTTCTAGTGAATCTAGAACAGCATATAATTCTTATAAAAATCAAAATTTATTAAATACAGCATTTGTCTTTCATATCCCTGTTTACTATAACATCGATGGAAGCATTACGAATAGTAACAATGGAGCATCGGGAGAAAATCCAAAAGATGATCCAATTACTTCACTACCTATCAGTACTGTTTTAAATTCTGCTGGATACAAATATAGTTCAGGTATTATTACGGGAATTAAGCCAGAGACAGATGTAAAAAATATTAAAAATAGTATAGAAGCAGTCAGTGGTTCCAATACCGTTACAATAATGGATTCTAAAGGAAACAGTAAGACGAGCGGAAATATAGGAACGGGCTTTACTATAAAAATTAAGAACACGACAGATACGACAAGTGCTCAAGTAGTTATCAAAGGAGATACATCGGGAGATGGTAAAATTAATCCTTTAGATCTATTACAAGTTCAAAAATCTATTATCGGATCATATGATTTAACTAAAGAACAAAAAAGTGCTGCTGATCCATCTGGCGACGGCAAGATTAATGCCTTAGATTTACTACAGATGCAAAAAGAGATCTTAGGTTCTTACGAAATAAAACAATAATATGAGGTGAAATATGAAAAGAATAAAAATATGGTTAGTATTATTATTTAGTGTGTTTTTAATACCAGCTGGTGTTTCCGCTGCTAGTGGAAGTATCAGTGTATCAGGTCCATCGACAGCTGTCCAAGGAAATAAAGTTACTGTAACAGTTAAAATATCGGCATCTAAAGGAAAATTAGGATCATGGCAGATGGATTTAAATTATGATAAAAGCTTCTTAAAATTGCTAAGTGCTTCATCTGAGGGCGGAGGAAGTACTATGGTAAGTTACTCAAGTAATGGCGCCAAAAGTAAAAGTTATACCTTTACCTTTGAAGCTAAAAAGACGGGAAGTACTAAGGTTTCCGTAAGCAGTTATGAAGCCTATGACTTTGAAACGATGGACGAGATGTCCTTAACTAGTTCAAGTAAGACGATTCGCATAATGACGCAATCGGAATTAGAATCAACTTATTCATCTAATGCCTCCCTAAATAGCTTAGGTGTTTCTAATTATGAGTTATCTCCTAAGTTTGATAAAAATACCTTCGAATATAATGTCGAAGTTGAAAATGATGTAACAACGGCCACCATCACTGGTAAAAAAGCCGATAGTAATGCCAGTGTAAGTGGTTTAAATACGGTGGAATTAAATGAAGGAAATAATCGCTTTGAAGTTTTAGTAACCGCTCAAAAGGGTAATACACAAACTTATGTAATAAATATTTATCGCAAAGAGAAAAATCCTATTAATGTGAGTTTTTCGGGAAATGATTACACTGTCATTCGCAAGAGCGATGAATTAGAAGAATTGACAACTTTTGAGGGAAAAGAGATTACTTATCAAGGTGAAGAAATACCAGCTTTATATAATGAAGTAACAGACACTACTTTAATTGGTGTAAAAGATGCCAATGGCAAAATCAATTATGCTATCCTTGATGAAGATATTGTTGGCCTATATAATGAAATAAAATCTAATAATGTTATTTTATATCCTCAAAAACTCCCAGAATCATCTTCCTTTGATAAGTATATCCGCAAGAATATAAAATATGATGACATGACAGTTGAGGGATATGCCTTAAATAAGAAGAGCAATACCGTAATTATCTATGCCGAAAATATGGAAACAGGTGATTTGGCCTATTATCAATATGATACAGAAAATCAAACTGTACAACTATATTCTGATGAACTAGAGAAATACTATGAAGAATTGCTCAACAAATATAAATACATAATATTTGGTTTTATGGGCTTGTCATTTATTCTTTTCTTAATCATCATCTTAAGAAAACCCAAAAAAGTCATTAAAGTATCAGAATATCCTTCGGAAAAAGAAGACAAAATAAAAGAAGAGAAGAAAGATAAAAAGAATAAAGGAAAAAAGAAAAATCACAATGATGAAGATTTAACCGAAACGGAAATAATCGAACAAATTAAAGAGATAAAAGTTGTAAAAAACGAGAAAAAAGAAGATGAAGATAATACTTCTAAAAAGGAAAAGAAAAAACGCCAAAAATTAACAAAAGACTTTGATATTTAAAAGTCTTTTTTTAAATGCTTATTCATATATATATACTAAGGTGATAATATGAAATATGTTAAATATGGATTAGTTATATTCTTATGTGTTTTTTCTTTTTATATATCCGATAAAGCCATTATTATGGTTGAAAATATGAGTCCAATTATGAAGGAGGTAAAGAAATTTAGTGACAATTATGTTGAACCAGTCAATGCCATCATTAAAGACAATACCATTATTCCCGGAAGTAATGGAACCAAATTAAATGAAAGAGAATCTTATTTAAAGATGAATGAATTTGGAACATTTAATGAAACATTCTTGGTTTATGATTACATAAAACCCGATATTTCTCTATATGATAATTTAGATAAAGTTATAGTTAATACTAACAAAAAGAGTGAAGTATCTTTAATCGTGTTAAATGACACTTGGGATAGTTACTTTGAAAATGAAAAAATACCTTTTACAAAAGTAATAAAGAATAATAATAATTTAAAGGAAAATGGTTCATACATTAATGGTAATGGGGACAGTGAAGAATTTAATAAACTCAATAGCTTTTTAAAAAAGAATAAGATTAATAGCAAAATATGTCTAGTTGACTATTCCAATATTGCTTCGTGTAAAAATAATAAGTATTTTATATTAAAGCCAACTATCGAGATTAATCACAGTAACATAGCTAGTGTTAAGAAAAATATAAGTGGGGGAAATATTATTCTTTTAAATAACAACTTATCCCTTGGAGAAGTTAAAGTAATTATAAATTATATTAGATATAAGAATTTGAACATAATTGATTTATCTGAATTAATTATGGAGTAGATTAAATCTTGTCTTATTATTTTATTGCTGTTATAATTAAGTTGTGAGAGGCATTACATTGCAAGTTTGATGCCTAGCACTTATTGTACGAAGCATCTTTATTCAAATGAGTAAAGATGTTTTATTTTGTTACTGTAAAAGTAAT
>ERZ777305.1101-NODE-1101-length-35870-cov-55.586989_pt1 | contig 35870 bp, 31 predicted proteins | sample MGYA00374965_ERZ777305 | MGnify/ENA primary metagenome ERZ777305 (study PRJEB29328, sample SAMD00013331) | mouse gut metagenome | study: EMG produced TPA metagenomics assembly of the Metagenome analysis of fecal microbiota from mouse which was promoted... | reverse complement strand
GCGTTCGAGCCATACTTTATTGCGCTATTTGAGTTTTATCGGACAGCAATAAAAAGATTACGATTTATGGTAAACTTTTTTCAGGACGGGCCATATTTTACAAAGTATATTTCTTGATTATTGAGCATATTTACTTACTTTTGCACTGCCGTCAGCTAAATTGGCGGTAACATATTTAATGTAGAAGTGTTATTACTTCGTCCCTTTTCTGAAATCTGGAAAATTTCTATTGCATGGGGATGTAATATGCGCTCCTACACCTGATTGCTTATGTATCACTGTGATATATACAATCTGGTGTGGATGTATTGTATATTCATGCAAGGGTTTTCCAGAGCCTCAGAAAGGATATATAAATACAGCCACACTTTTTATTTCACGGAAAGATGCATATAGGTCAGCGCATTAAAGAAGTGCTAAAAGAAAAAGGATGTTCCGTATCATGGCTTTCAAAAAAGCTTTGCTGCAGCAGAACCAACATATATAAAGTATTTGACAAAAGTACTATAGATACAGGAATGCTTTCAAGATTAAGCAAAATTCTTGAGCACGACTTCTTCAGTGACTTGAGTGATGACTTTTTTACAGATGTCCCCAAATAGTTTACATGTAAACCATTTGGGGACATACTTATTATATTCAGACATACACGTCATTATATCTTTGCAGAAAATCTTAAAAAATCAAGTTTATGAAAAAGGTATTAATTATTGCACTTGGAATCATTATGATTGCTCCTTTTATTTACGAGACATCCGTGTCTGCTGAGCAGGTTCCAAGCAACTCAACTGCAAATAAGCCATACTACTGGCAAGGATGGGCAAAAGCCACGCCCTCGTTTAAGTTATTTATAACAGTTTATCAAGACAATAACCAATGCTATAGTTACTATGCTGTAGCTACAAAACGTTGGCATATACCTAGTAATAATAGTCGTGACATATCACCAACCGAGTTAGTGGTAAAAACTAAAAATAATAGGTATTATGTAACATACGACAACGATGATTATTATTTCTATATGTAAATTAATTCAGTGAAATATTTTATAGCAAACAAAATAAGCATTAATAATCAGTGCATTAAAAAACAGAAGTTGTAAATTAACACATAATGAAAAAACAAATCAAAATACTTATTTTAAGCATTACAGTATTTCTGTATACTTCGTGCGGTACATTTGCAAATATGTCTTATGATGATGCGTACGACATAGGGTATGGGATAGGCACAGCAGCAAGGTATCTGATAGACAACTGATTCACAGAATCAGAATTTCATAAAATTACAACAGGCAAGGGTTGTCCATTATTCAAAGGGCAGCCCTAAATTCACTCAATATGCAACAAGCAATACACTTTATAAGCATCATCCTGCTATTGTTTCTGACAGGATGTACAAATCTGACTAACGAGATAGAATTAGTCTATATTGATGGAGGCAACTTCATTATGGGAAGTGACAGCGATTATGCAGAAGCCGATGAAATGCCTGCGCATACAAAACAGGTACAATCATTTTATTTGGGGAAATATGAAGTTTCGCAAAAAATATGGACAAAAGTAATGAAACTGAATCCGTCATACTTCCAAGACGATGAGAACCCGGTAGAAAGCGTATCTCATAATGACATTCAAATCTTTCTGGAACGCCTCAATGCGCGAACAGGGAAAAAATATCGGCTGCCGACAGAAGCAGAATGGGAATATGCAGCCAAAGGAGGACGCTTCCAAGACATTGTGCAAGACAATAACTTGACAAATCTAAATCAAATAAGCTGGCAACGCGAAAATTCAGAAGAGAAATCGCATAAAATAGGGACAAAAGTTCCCAATATATTGGGCTTATATGACATGATCGGCAATGTACATGAATGGTGCGATGATATATACTCAGGAACTAATTATCAAGGTGATACAGTAAAGCTAACGGATAATGGCATCAACTTCGTTTTTAGAGGCGGATGCTTCATCAGTGATAAAGCACATTGCCGAATCACAAACAGAAATTACGCATCTTACACCACTAGAAATTTCAGCCTCGGTTTCCGTCTGGCACATGATGCAGAATAAAAATACCGGTGGCCATCCGACCGCCGGTATTTTTGCTTATTGTTATGCTGATGCGGATTACATCATGCCGCCCATTCCGCCGGCTGGCATTGCAGGAGCGGCCTCCTTCTCCGGAAGGTCAACGATTGCGCACTCTGTCGTCAGGAACATTCCTGCAACTGATGCTGCATTCTCAAGAGCCACGCGTGATACTTTGGTCGGGTCGATTACACCGGCCTCAAACATGTTCACATACTCGTCTGTGCGGGCATTGTAACCGAAATCACCTTTGTTCTCACGGATTTTGTTGATGATTACACTGCCCTCAAGACCTGCATTGGCTGCAATCTGGCGCAGAGGCTCCTCGATGGCGCGTGCCACGATATGGATACCGGTAGTCTCATCCTCATTGTCTCCCTTGAGGTTCTTTATGGACTCGGCAGCACGGATGTATGCGACTCCGCCTCCAGGGACGATTCCTTCCTCCACTGCTGCACGAGTAGCGCTGAGGGCATCCTCAACACGGTCCTTCTTCTCTTTCATCTCAACCTCAGTGGCAGCTCCCACGTAAAGGACAGCCACACCGCCTGCGAGCTTTCCTAGACGCTCCTGAAGCTTCTCACGGTCATAATCTGAAGTCGTAGTCTCAATCTGCTTCCTTATAAGGTCAGCCCTCTCACGGATTGCCTGTGCATCTCCGGCACCGTTTACAACTGTAGTGTTGTCCTTGGTAACGACAACCTTCTCTGCCTTACCGAGCATGTCTGGTGCAGTGTTCTCGAGAGTGAATCCCCTCTCCTCAGAAACTACAACGGCACCTGTAAGGGTCGCTATGTCCTGAAGCATCTCCTTGCGGCGGTCTCCGAAGCCAGGAGCCTTCACAGCAGCGATTTTGAGAGTTCCGCGGAGCTTGTTGACCACAAGAGTAGTGAGAGCCTCGCCGTCAACATCCTCAGCGATGATAAGAAGAGACTTGCCCTCGCGTGCTATAGGCTCGAGGATAGGAAGCAAATCCTTCATGGTTGAAATCTTCCTGTCAGTCACAAGAATATAAGGAGTGTCAAGCACAGCCTCCATCTTGTCGCCGTTCGTCATGAAATAAGGAGAGATGTATCCCCTGTCAAACTGCATTCCCTCAACGACTTTCACCTCAGTCTCAGTGCCCTTGGCCTCCTCCACAGTGATGACGCCGTCTTTCTTCACCTTTGACATGGCGTCTGCGATGAGCTTTCCGATATATCCGTCATTATTGGCTGAAATGGTGCCGACCTGCTCAATCTTGGCATAATCCTCGCCCACTTCCTGGCTCTGTTCACGCAGATTCTCAACAACAGCGGCAACCGCCTTGTCGATGCCCCTCTTAAGGTCCATCGGATTTGCGCCTGCAGTCACGTTCTTCAAGCCTACATTAATGATTGCCTGTGCAAGAACTGTCGCAGTGGTAGTACCGTCACCCGCCTGCTCGTTTGTCTTGGCAGCAACTTCCTTTACCATCTGGGCACCCATATTGGCGAACTTGTCCTCAAGTTCAATCTCTTTTGCGACAGTAACACCGTCCTTTGTCACATGCGGAGCACCGAATTTCTTATCAATCACCACATTGCGCCCCTTTGGACCGAGCGTAACCTTAACTGCATCAGCAAGTGCGTCAGCGCCTTCCTTCATCTGGGCGCGCGCATCCATATTGAATTTTATTTCTTTTGCCATAATAAATGTCTTTTAATATTTTAAAATAAACAGTGCCGGAGCGGAGGCTACCGTCACATTTGCGGCATGCCTTCCGGCAAAACCTGAGATTAAAGTACAGCCAGGATATCAGACTGCTTCATTATGAGGTAGTCCTTTCCGTCAGCAGTCACCTCAGTACCTGCATATTTGCCGTAGATTACCACATCACCTGTCTTTACCTCCATCGGCTCATCCTTTTTTCCGGGGCCGACAGCTACAACCGTGCCCTGCTGTGGTTTTTCCTTTGCCGTGTCAGGGATATAAAGTCCTGATGCCGTCTGTGTCTCAGCCGCCTTCGGCTCAACAACTACTCTGTCTGCTAATGGTCTGATCATTGTCTGTTATTTTTATGTTTATATTCTCATTGTTCCGTCCGCAGATGCATGACATCCGTGCGGACATCCCCGGTGCGGACAAAAGAAATGCCATCAGCCGGCAAACTGACATTTTGTCATAATGCAGCCGGAAAGGCACGCCATTACGCCCCGAGGGCATGACATTACGCCATGTCTGATTAAAGCCCGAGCCTGAAATGCCAGAGTATTACCCCGACACTCACCGAGACATTCAGCGAATGCTTTGTGCCGTATTGCGGAATCTCAAGAGTGAAATCCGAGGCGTCAACCACCTTCTGCCCCACTCCGGCAACCTCATTCCCGAACACGAGGGCATATTTCCGTCCCTTTTCCGGAACAAACTCGTCCAGCATAACCGATTTTACGGTCTGCTCAACACTGACTATCGTATAACCGTCGTGCCTGAGACGCTCAACCGCCTCCATGGTATCCTCAACATGTTCCCATGCCACGCTGTCCTCCGCACCGAGCGCGGACTTGTGAATCTCCGCGGACGGCGGCACTGCGCATATCCCGCAAAGCCACACCTTGTCAGCCTTGAAAGAATCCGCGGTCCTGAAAGCAGACCCCACATTATGTGCACTCCTTATATTGTCAAGCACAAGCACTATCCCGGACTCGGGAAGTTCCCTGTACTGCTCCACAGACACTCTTCCGAGCTCTATGTTCAAAAGTTTCCTGTTGTTCAAAGCCTTTTCCATACCGGCTATATTAATGTATCCTCAAAAAGTTATCAACACAAAGGTAATAAAAAACAAAAAATGCGTACTTTTGCAGCCGTGTTAATAACAATCCTATGAAACAAGATCTTCAAATTTTCAATCTCATCAAAAAGGAAGAAGAAAGGCAGACAGCCGGTATAGAACTCATTGCCTCCGAGAATTATGTGAGCGCCCAGGTTCTGGACGCACTCGGTTCAATCTGCACCAATAAATATGCGGAAGGATACCCAGGAGCAAGATACTACGGCGGATGCGAGGTCGTTGACCAGATTGAGCAGCTCGCCATAGACCGCCTGTGCAAAATTTTCGAGGCGGAATATGCAAATGTGCAGCCTCATTCCGGAGCCCAGGCAAACATGGCCGTGCTTATGGCATGCCTGAAGCCTGGTGACACTTTCATGGGACTTGATCTGGCCCACGGAGGACACCTCACCCATGGTTCTCCGGTCAACATGTCAGGAATCCTTTATAATGCCGTATCATATGGTCTCAGCGAGACTACCGGAATGATTGACTACGACCAGATGGAGCAGAGGGCGCTCGAATTCAAGCCGAAGCTCATCATCGGAGGCGCGTCGGCATATTCAAGGGAGTGGGACTACGCAAGGATGCGCGACATCGCGGACAAGGTAGGAGCGCTGTTCATGGTTGACATGGCGCACACAGCAGGACTCATCGCGGCAGGACTTCTGAGCAACCCGGTCAAATACGCGCACATCGTAACTTCAACTACACACAAGACCCTTCGCGGACCAAGGGGCGGAATCATACTCATGGGCAAGGACTTCGACAACCCTTGGGGACTCACTACACCTAAGGGAGTGGTGAAGAAGATGTCGCAGATTCTCAACTCAAGCGTGTTCCCTGGCGTACAGGGCGGCCCTCTTGAGCACTGCATCGCAGCAAAGGCAGTATCATTCTATGAGGCTTTGCAGCCTGAGTTCAAGGAGTACCAGAAGCAGGTAGTGGCAAATGCGGCGGCAATGACAGAGGCATTCGTGGCAAGAGGATACAAGATTGTGTCAGGAGGAACTGACAACCACCTCATGCTCATAGACCTCCGCACGAAATTCCCTGAGCTTACCGGAAAGGTGGCAGAGAAAGAGCTCGTGAAGGCAGACATCACTGTCAACAAGAACATGGTGCCTTTCGATTCACGCACTCCTTTCCAGACTTCAGGTATCCGTGTCGGCACACCGGCCATCACCTCACGAGGCTTCATTGAGAAAGACATGGAGTTCATCGTAAGCCTTATCGACACCGTTCTCGCAAACGCATCCGCTCATCTTGACCTCATTGCCGGCAAGACTGAGGAAGGACGCGAGGAATACGAAGAGGTAATCGAAAAGGTAAAGAAGCAGGTAAGGATGAAAACCAACGGGATGCCTCTCAACAGATATTAGGCCCGTCCGGTTGACATTACAGGTGACATTACAGGTGACATTACAGGTTGACATTACAGCATAAAAAAGCCCGTCTCAAAAGCGATATTTGAGACGGGTTCTTTTATATTATCCTAAAATCAGTTGTTCACCGGCCTGAGCACAAAACGGAACTCGTATGGACGTGCCTTCACAAGATACCCGTCAAGCGGCCATTCTCCCCATGAATTGATGCATCCGAGCCCCATCTGCACAAGGTCAAAATTGACCCATGTGTTGCCGAGGGAACGCTCATCCTCAAATGCGAGCTTCTTGAGTTCAAGCGAATGCGCCTGATTGTCATCAAGAACCCTCACATCCATTTCAGTCCAATGGAAAGGCAGGGCAGAACCAGAGAACTTCACATCTGAAGTGATTTCAATACCGGAGCCGTTATCGTCAAGAACCCTCATCCATTTAAGGCCTGTCTTTGTACCGGACTCCTGAGGACGCACATAGCCATAGTGATACTGGTCCTCTACGCGCTGGACATAATGTCCCATCAGAGCCGCGCTGCTGCGGTCGGAATAATTCTCGAAAGGTCCGAGACCGAAAAACTCAAGAACAGAATATTCGCCCGGCATCGCCAACTCCATTCCGAAACGCTGCATTATCGGAGCCTCGGAAAGCTTGCCTGCATCAGCCATGGATTCCGTAACTGCCATTGTGCCGTCTGCGAAAACATCATACGCCATGCTAACCCTTGCAGCCTCACCTATCGGTTTGAAGACAACCTCAACCCTGTAGCTTCCGTCATTCTCCTTAACCTGGAATGAATCCACCTCAAGCGCCGCGTCACGCCACATCTTCATCCTCTTGTCCTGTCCTGCGCCAAGGTCATTCTCAACTCCTGCCCTTGCAAAAGACGGCCTGAGAGGAGACTTCACAAGTTCTTTCCCTCCAAGGCTCCATCCGACCAAAGCTCCTGACTCTGAGTCGAACGTCATCTTCCAAGAGGCAATCCTGTCCGTTCCTGAACCTTCAAAGGCCATCTCGCCAAAGAAAGAATGCATATTGCCATCCTTGACATACTCAGGACGTCCTGATTCATCTGCAAAAGGAACGGCAGCAGCCTCATTAAGGCATATCTGGTCATAGGCGACCTCAGATCCAGCAGGAAGGATTCCGTCCGCCCTTCTGAGCACATATCTCACATTCAGATACACATCATGGGCAGAAAGGGACTCAAGCGAGCATATCTCCATTATGTCCGCCTCATTGAATCCGAGCGAAACTTCAGCGGTCTCCTGAGGTGCTATGGCCGGCATGGAAACGCAGCCGGAAAGGACAGGGTCCCCGTCCACCTCTACATTCCAATGCATCATGTACCTTGACAGGTCTATAAAGAAATTCTCGTTATATACATTCACCTTGCCTGAAAGCGCCATTGACTCAGAAGCGGAAGTCAAAATAGAGCGGTACTGGTATGCTACCTCGTATGCATGCGGATGCAGAGTGCGGTCAGCAGCTATCACACCATTGCAGCAGAACGAGTTGTCAGAAGCGTCATAGTCATTGAAGTCACCGCCATATACGAAAACATGGTCAGTCCCCTCTTCGTCAGACGGCCATTTCAGAGCCTGGTCAACGAAATCCCAGATGAAGCCGCCCTGATATGACGGATATTTCCTCACAAGGTCCCAGTACTCCTTGAAGCCTCCCATGGAATTGCCCATTGCATGAGCATACTCACACTGGATGAGAGGACGTTCCGGAGAGGATGCCGCATATTTCTCGCAATCATCATAATTCCAATACATAGGGCACATGATGTCATTGTACTGCGTATGTTTGGCAAGCTCATACTGCACCGGACGTGAAGAATCCATAGCCTTTGCCATTTCATATCCCTTCTTGAAATTACAACCGTATCCGGCCTCATTTCCGAGGCTCCATGTTATGACGCTCGGATGATTGAAATCCCTTTTTATCATCCTGCCTATCCTTGAAAGATGCGCAATCTCGAATGAAGGGTCATCAGCAAGCGTCTCCTTGCCATATCCCATTCCATGAGACTCCACATTGGCCTCGTCAACGACATAAATGCCATACCTGTCACAAAGCGAATACCACAGAGGGTCATTCGGATAATGGCATGTCCTGACTGCATTGATGTTCAGCTGCTTCATTATCATTATGTCCTGAAGCATGTCAGCCTCACTTACCACATAGCCCTTATAGGCATTAAGCTCATGACGGTCCGCACCCTTTATCAGAACAGGCTGGCCGTTGACAAGAAGCTGGCCGCCACTCACGCGCACATCCCTGAAACCGAAATCCAGAGACGCGTTCTCCGTAACCTCATTCTTTGCATAAGACACTGCCTTAAGAGTATATAGCCACGGAGTTTCCGCAGACCACGTCTTCACAGAAGGCACCTGAAGAGAAGCGCTTACGACAGAAAGCCCCCTGTCCGACTTGACGGACGACTTTACAGGCACATTCTGCGATGCTACCTCCCTGCCATAAGGGTCCAATATGGAGAACATTACGAAAGTGACTCCCTTTGTCACCTCAGCTGAAATCTCAGCCTCTCCGGCAGCAGACCCTATGACATGTATGTCATCAATCCTCTTTTTGGCACGGGAGAACACATATACGTCCCTCGCAATACCGGAAAGGCGCCAGAAATCCTGGTCTTCCAGGTAAGTTCCGTCACACCATCGGAAAATCTCAAGGGCAATTAAATTCTCACCGCTACGCACATATTTCGTGATGTCAAAACGGGCCTCAAGCTTGCTGTCCTCGCTATATCCGACCTCCTTGCCGTTGACCCACACGCGCACATTGGACGTTGCAGAGCCTATGTGAAGGAAAATGTCATTTCCGCTCCAGCCTGCGTCCAGATTGAAAGTGCGCCTGTACTGGCCGACATAATTATGCTCATATGCAGGTATCGGCGGATTGTTCTGGTAATGTCCGCGCCACGCATATCCCACATTGACATATATAGGGTCTCCGTATCCGTTCAGTTCCCACATCCCCGGCACAGGCATTGTACCCCAGGACGAGTCATCATAGCCGGCTGCCCAGAAATCAAGGGGACGTTCATCTATTGTCTCGTTCCAATTGAATTTCCAGATGCCGTCAAGAGACAATTTCAGTCCGTCCGTATCGAAAGTTGCCGTCATTGGAGCACGGTTTCTCTCCACGACCCCAGGGTTCTGCCAGTCAGGCAGGACAGTTTTTCCGGAAGACGGAAATGCAGGCACAAGTGCGGAAATGCACAAGACCGCAGTCAAAGTTTTTTTCATGTGATATCAATTAATGGTTTAAACCTGTTGTCAAATTATACCGAGACTACCGGAAGGAAGCCATCCCTGTCTGCCGTCCGCAAGCGCCACATTGTTCCATTCGCCTACCGTATCAAGAATCTTCACCTTCGTGCCTTCATGCAATATGAAGAGATCCTTGGATGCTTCGGCAGAAGGCGAGCTCTTTACGGTGACCACCGGCTTCATCACAATAGCCGCGTCAGCCCTCATGCAGTCATTCTTCTGCCAAATCGAGAAGCTGAGGGCAGATGCAGCAAGCAGAATCATGACCAGCCCTGTAAAGAAGCCGGTACGCCTGCCTGCGACAGAGCCGGAAAGCAGGAAAAGAAGAAGCATCACGACAGAAAGGCACAGAAGCACGATAAAGGCGACAGCCCATGAGTCAGAATCCATCACATAGCACAGGCGCTTCATCCAGACTCCAAGGAAAAACTCCGGCACAGGGTCAATCCTGTCATATATCCGGCTGTTCATCAGCTCAAGGTTTGTCCTCGCGTCAGAATATGAGGGGTCAAGCTTCAGGGCCTTCTCATAATACAATATCGCCATCGGCACATCCCCGTCCTTGAAGAAAGCATTTCCCATGTTGCAGTACAGGGGAGCGGAACTGAAGCCCATCTCCTCAATCATCCTGTAGCCCGCAACCGCGCCAGCCCACTGTCCCTGCGAGTACGCATTATTGGACTCGTTCCACAGGGAATCCGCCATTGCAGTGCCCTGGGCGAATGATACGGACGGGACAGCCAGCATAAGCACAAGTGCCAGGGCCGCGGTCCGTGAAATGTTTTTGCCGGATTTCATATTGGAATCTATTGATGATATGACTTCAGCCGCCTCACTGAAATGGGCAGCCATCTCCTCATGCCTGGCCTCAGGGGCATACCGTGCAAATTCACAGGAATCAAGCATGGCTATGAAAGAAGAAATGGCAGCCTCAGGTACACCGTGGCCCGAAAGTTCCGAGCAAATCCTGTCATGCGACAGTTCGGCAACCGGAACTGCAAGCTTGTCGGAGATGAATCCGAGCAGCGCCTTATGCAATTCCTCATAGAAAGCGGAATGCAGGTTCTGCTTGAGCAGTTCATCAGCTTTTCTCAGGCGCCTAAGGGCCATCTTTGTCGCTTTCCTTGTCTTGGTACCGGCTATATCGGCGCGCCTTGCGGCCACCTTGCGCATCACCGCATAAACGGCAGCTCCCAAGGCAAGCACAAGCACTACAATGCCCCAAAACAGGGCCGAGCCAACAAAGAAACGTCCCTTTGCCTTCAAGCCAGGATTCTTTGTGCTGATGAAGCGGATGTCACTGTCAAGGCTCTTCACATCATTGCGGGTAACCACAGGCATGGCAGTGCCGGCAGAACCGGTATCGTTGCCCTTGGCAACTTCCATCCTTATCGGCGCGGTCTCCAGAGTGACATATTTCTTGGAACGCACATCGTAGTACGAATATTTTATAGGCTCTATGACGAACTCCCCATGGCTTCTCGGTATGAAAGGATACTCATATCTCTTGCTTCCTGAAAGACCGTTCTTGGACACATTGCCGGTTACCTTTGTATCATAGACTTCCATATCAGCCGGGAATTTCACTTTTGGTGTTTCAAGCAGCGCCACATTGCCCTTTCCCGACACGGTCACTATCAGTGATGCCGCCTCATGAGTCTTAAGTGAATCCTTGCTGAGGGAAGCAGAAAGGACATATTCGCCTACTCCGCCGGCAAAAGATGCCGGAGCACCGGACGGAAGCGAAGACACGTTCACCACAAGCGGCTTTGAAGTCACTTTCTTGCGCACAGTCCTGTACTCATCGAAGAAGCCGTCGAATATGCTGGCTCCTCCTGAGGACACCCTCACATTGACAAGGCAGACAATCTCAGCCGGCTCTATCCTGAGCTGGCCTTTCTGCTGCGGGATAAGGACATATTTTCCGAGCTGGGCCGCATCATAGAGTTTCCCGCCGTAAGACTCTCGGACAAACTCGATACCTCCTTTGGGAGCCTCGAGCTGCTGGCTCCAGAATCCGTTGAAAGTAGGATAGGAAGCGCCCTCAAGCCCTGTTATCCCTACTCTCCTGTACAATTTTATGGTAGCTATTATAGGCTCCCCGACCACCACGTCGGTACGGTCCAGGTCCACAGACAGAACTATGTCATCATCGGCAATGCCCGCCTGAGCATTCCTTGAAGATGACTGTTCCGCCCTTTCCTGACCGTCCTGACCGCTCCCATCAGAGGAAGACGACATGGAAGCAAGAACCTCAACCTCGACTGGCTCTGACGTTATTTCGCGTCCCTTGACCTTGGCAACAGCGCCAGGTATGACAAATTTGCCGGCCTTGGTAGGCTTAAGCACATAAGAATACGTAGTCTGGGTGGACTGAGTCCTCTTTCCGTTTATTATCTGCATGCTCGTGGAACGTCCCTGCTGAGGCCCCCAGACAAGCAGGAAGTCCTCACCATGATTCCAGGTAAATCCGGACGGCCTGTCACCTCCCTCTATTATGAAAGTAACATTGAACTGCTCATCAGATGAAACGACCCGGTGTACCTGCACCTGGATCCTGTCCTGAGCATATGAAACAGCCGCACAAGCGGCAAGGAACAATGTAATAAACAATTTTCTCATCATCTCTCCCTATTACCAGTTCTTCTCTTTCTGTCTGGACCTTGCTGCCGCAGCCTTGGCTTTCTGCACCTTGTCCTGTGTTTCCTTTTCCTTCGCCTGAATAGCCTGAAGCATCTGCTGGGCAGCCTGAGGACTCAGCTGGGACTGCTTCTGTCCGTCATTCTTGTCCCGTCCGTCCCGGTCTTTCCCGTCCTGGCCGTCATCATTCGGCTTATCCTGACCGTCCCCCTCATCCTGATTCTTGTCATCCTGCTCCTGGTCACTCTTATTCTGGTCATTTTGGCCATCTCCCTTATCGTCACGGCCGTCATTCTTGTCATTGTCCTTGTCATTCTGGCCGTTGCCTCCCTGCTGCTGGTTCTCCAGCATCTTCCGGGCATATATGAAATTTTCCTTAGCCTGAAGGTCATCCGGATTAAGCAAAAGCGACTGCATGAATGCTTCTGCAGCACTTTTCCAGTCCTTCTGAGCAATGGCGACATCCCCGAGGTTAAAATACAGGTCAGCCCCATGCCCGGACAACGGGGCGGCAGCCGACACCTTCTCCAAAGACTCACGCGCCTTTCCGTATTCCTCCTGCCTGTAGAGCGTCGAAGCCAGATTATAATTTGCCGCAAAAGACAGCGAATCCTTGACCAGGGCCTTCATATAATCAATCTCAGCCTCACGGAAGTCCCCTTTCCTGAAATCACGGTTTCCGCTCCTGACCTCTTTCCTGTCCGTCTGCGCAGATGCACACAAGCATGGCAGGCACATGAGCATCACCACGGCGGCAAGACAAAAATATCTCCTTTTTTTCATATTCTCAACTCCTGAAAAGATTAATCCTGGACTTCCTGTCCCCTACGAGCATCTCCAGCACAAGGAAGAACAGGGCTACGGAAAGAAAATACATGTACACCTGATCATATTCCTCGAAAACGACAGAATTGTATTGCTCGTCGTCCATCTTCCTGATTTCCTGTATTATCGGATTCAGGCCGAACTCGCTGTTCCCGGCACGCACATACAGGCCTTTGCCTGCAGAAGCGACATCATTAAGAACCGTTTCATCCAGCCTTGTCACGACAATCTCCCCGTTCTTGTCACGCAGATAATCCCCGCCGACAGGTATCATCTTGCCCTCCGGAGAGCCGACTCCTATAACGAAAACGCGGATTCCCATTTCCGCAGCCTGCCTTGCCGCAGCGACAGGGTCATCCTCATGATTCTCTCCGTCAGTTATCACTATGATTGCACGGCTCTTGTCGCTCTGGCTGCTGAAACTGCGTATAGCGGTATTGATTGCCTCGCCGATTGCCGTTCCCTGTACAGGTACAGACTCAGTCGATATTGTATTGAGGAACATCTTGGCAGACACATAGTCCGCCGTTATAGGAAGCTGCACAAACGAATTGCCGGCAAAGACAATCAGTCCAAGCCTGTCATCACGCAATTTGTCCACGACCCTCGAAATGGCCAGCTTGGCACGTTCGAGCCTGTTAGGTGAATAATCCTGGGCAAGCATAGAATTTGACACGTCAAGGACAATCATCACCTCAGCCCCTTTCGTATTATGCTCCTTCAGGACAGCTCCTACCTGAGGTCCTGACAATGCGATTACAAAAAAGAAGAAAGCCAGTGAGAACAGCGATGTCCTGACCCATGCCTTGGCCTTTGAATAAGAAGGCATCAGTTTCGCCACAAGGGCCTCATCACCGAAACGGCGTATCCTGCGTGCCCTAAGTTTCAGCACGACAGCCTGCACGACGGGAAATACCGGTACAAGCAAAAGCAGCAACAGATAATCAGCATGTGCGAATGTCATGGCAACCTCCTTATTACAAACCAATTCAAGACAAGCTCAAGCAGCAAGGCCACCAAAGCCCAAAGCAGATATTTCCCGAAAAGTTCCTTATATATAGGGAAACTGTCAACAGTGGTACGGGCTTTTTCCAGCTTGTTTATCTCACTATATATTTCAGACAGCTTCGTGTTGTCGGTAGCCCTGAAATACCGTCCTCCGGTAGCCTTTGCGACCTCGGCAAGAAGCTTCTCATCAATCTCCACCTTCATGTTCTGTACCCTCATTCCCCATGGTGTCATTACCGGATAAGGAGCCATCCCCTCTTTTCCGACGCCTATGGTATAGACACGCACTCCGTAGGTCTGGGCTATTTCCGCAGCCATCTGGGGCGAAACCTCACCGCTATTGTTGACTCCGTCGGTAAGAAGTATCACTACCCTGCTCGGAGCGTCAGAATCCTTCATGCGCGCCACGGCAGTAGCAAGACCGTTACCTATCGCCGTACCGTCCTCAATGATGTCAGTCGAAACTTCTTTCATCAGGTTTATGAGCGTTGCCCTGTCAGTTGTAAGCGGACACTGAGTGAAACTCTCCCCGGCAAACACAACGATTCCGATTCTGTCGGACGGACGCGCCGATATGAACTCTATAGCTATATCCTTGGACGCGCTTATCCTGTCAGGAGTCAGGTCACGTGCAAGCATACTAGTTGAAACGTCCATCGCAAGCACAATGTCAATTCCCTCGGTGTCAACAGTCGAGAACTCCTCTGAAGAACGGGGCCTGGTCAATGCAAGCACGCACAAGACAAGGGCTGCAGTCCTCAGCAAAAAAGGCACATGACGGACTGCGCCCATAAGGCCGGAACTCCCGCCGGCCTTCCAAGGAGAGGATGATGACACTCTCAGATGAGGATGTCTTCCGGCCAGCTCCAGATATATGTAATGGGCCACCATCAATGCCGGCAGGGCAAGCAGCCACAACAATGCAGGATATTCAAAAAACATATCCACCTCCTATTCTTTGTTTTCAGACGACGGTACATCCGCATGTACATCTCCCTCTGTTTCCACCACACCGGCATCACCTGACTCAATCTCACTGCGGTAAGTGTCCGTGACAAATCTGACAGCAACCGGCAGAGCAGCAGCATTTTCCTCCTCTGATGCAACATGCTTGGCAAACTTGACAAAGTCTGCCCTCTCAAACAGCGACCGGACCTCACCGAGAAGCTCTTCCGGAGCATCCGTATCCTTCATCCGGCCGAAAATCTCGGCTGTAGTCATCTCCATGGCACCGATTCCGTAGCGTGAGGATATATACTCCCTGAGCGTATCGGTAATACCGGAATAAAACGCCTTCTGCTTTTCCGGAGCCCACATCTTGCTTCCGCGATATGTGTCAAGCCTGCGCAAAGCCACAATGTGGGCAGGCTCCCGGTAAGAATGCTCCGGGGAATTTCTGCGCCTGTACATAAGCACGAGGCACACGCCCAAAACAATAAGCATGGCAGCTGCCTGAACTCCGAGAATCCAAGGTATGATCTCCGCGAACGTAACAGGATAGCGGACCTGGCCTTTTATGTCGTGGGGCTTGAAAGTAGCCGTATCCACAGGCATGGTCCTGACCTGCAGCTGCACTGGCTCGAACACGAGAGTATCGGTCACACCATCCTTGGACAGCCTCTGAAGGGCTATCTGAGGCAGCACGAAATCGCCCTCGTCAAAAGAAGTCACAAGGATGCTCCCCTGCAGGTCGAGCAGCCTCGGCTCCCCCTTTTTCCTTTTCGTCACCTTTACCGTATCCACTGTCCATGAAGACACGGCCATGACTCCACCATTGGGATTGTTCTGCCACTGCGGAAGCACAAATTCCGTCCCCTCCTCAATCATTCGCAACTCGAAGCCATATCTAAGCTGGTCCGCTATAAGCACAGAATCGCGCTCATGCAAGGAGGCAAGGAAAGCCCCTTTCATGGGCACGACACGACCATGTGCGACCGCCGAAGAATCTGCAGTCCGGACAGCATCCCCTTCCGGGACATCATTCCCTCGGATCAGTCCTCCGGACAGCGGCAACAAAAGCGCAATCAAAAATATAGATGCACCACGCATACAATAATCATCTGTTTTTGAACAAGGCCATAAGCCCCATGACATAGTCCCCGTCAACCGGAACCGACACCTTGTCCACATTATATTTCATAAAAAGCCTGTCCGCAGCCTTCCCGGCATTGCGGAACCACTCCTCATACGCCTCACGGACCTTCCTGTCCGAAGTATTGACCCAAAGCGTCTCGGAAGTCTCGGAATCCTTCACATTCACAAGCCCGATGTCCGGAATGCTCCTCTCCCTGGAGTCATAGACCTGAATCACAGACAGGTCATGCCTGTTCGCCGCCACCTTGAGGGCCTCCTCGTAGCGCGGGGAGCCGTCACCGGTCACATCAAGCAGGTCCGAGAGAAGGAAAGCCGTGCATTTCTTCTTTATCGCATTGGTCAGATAACGCAATGCACCGGAAATGTCAGTCCCGTCCGAAGAAGGACGGAATCCGATTATCTCGCGTATGATGTGAAGAAGATGAGTGCGTCCTTTCTTTGGCGGAATGAATTTCTCCACCCTGTCACTGAAAAACAGGGCACCTACCTTGTCGTTATTTATTGACGCTGAGAATGAAAGCACCGCCGCAATCTCGGCAATCACATCCTTTCTCACCGCACCTGAGGTTCCGAAAAGCCCAGAGCGGCTGACATCGACAAGAAGCACGACAGTAAGTTCCCTTTCCTCCTCGAACACCTTGACATAAGGGGAACGCAGGCGTGCAGTGACATTCCAGTCCATATTCCTCACATCGTCCCCGTACTGGTATTCACGCACCTCACTGAAAGCCATTCCACGTCCTTTGAACGCAGAATGGTACTCTCCCGCAAATATCTGATGCGAGAGAGCCCTTGTCTTGATTTCTATCTTCCTGACCTTTTTAAGAAGGTCGTTGGCTGACTGACTGCTGTTCATTCTGAAAGATCCTAAGGAACTTCAACCGCATTTACAATCTCTGTGATGAGCTGGTCGGCAGTAATGTTCTCCGCCTCAGCCTCGTATGTGAGCCCTATCCTATGGCGCATTACCTCATGGCACACGGCCCTCACATCCTCAGGGATTACATATCCCCTCCTCTTTATGAACGCATAAGCCTTGGATGCCATGGCAAGCGAGATGCTGGCACGTGGCGAGGCCCCATATGAGATGAATCCCGCCAGCTTGCCCAGACCGTAGTCCTGAGGGGTGCGGGTCGCATATACTATGTCAACAATATACCTCTCGATTTTCTCGTCCATATAGACATCCTTCACGACTTCCCTCGCACGCACGATATCCTCAGGCTTGAGCACTGCGGTTGCTTTCGGGAACTGCCCTGCGTTGTTCATGCGTATGATCTGGCGCTCCTCCTCCTTCTTGGGATATGTCACGACAACCTTAAGCATGAAACGGTCGAGCTGGGCTTCCGGAAGCGGATATGTTCCCTCCTGCTCTATCGGGTTCTGCGTAGCCATCACAAGGAAAGGCTCAGGCAGAGGGAAAGTCTCCTCTCCGATTGTCACCTGACGCTCCTGCATGGCCTCAAGCAAGGCTGACTGGACCTTTGCGGGAGAACGGTTGATTTCATCCGCAAGCACGAAATTCGCGAACACAGGACCTTTTCTTATCTGGAACTGCTCCGTTTTCTGCGAATAAATAAGGGTACCGAGCACATCGGCAGGCAGAAGGTCCGGGGTAAACTGGATACGGCTGAACTTTGCGTCCACGGCCGAAGACAGCGTGTTTATCGCCAATGTCTTGGCCAGTCCCGGAACACCCTCGAGCAGGATATGGCCGTTTGCGAGAAGTCCTATGAGAAGATTCTCTACAAGGTGCTTCTGGCCGACTATCACTTTGTTCATCTCCATCGTAAGTATGTCCACAAACGAGCTTTCCCTCTGGATGCGGTCATTCAATTCTTTGATGTTTATGCTCTCCATAAATATGATTTTTGATATTTTTGCAGTCTTAACTTTACAAAGTTACTCATTAAATTACTATATGCGATACAAAATAAAGCTCTCTTATGACGGAAGCGCATTCTGCGGATGGCAGGTGCAGAACAACGCTGAAACCGTGCAAGGCGCACTCGAAAAGGCTTTCGCCACACTTTCGGGTACGCTTGTGAATATAACCGGAGCCGGAAGGACGGACACTGGAGTCAACGCGATAAACTACATAGCCCATGCGGAATTGCCAGACAATGCCGTTCCGGATCCGGCGCGCATCCGCTACAAATTGAATGCCATCCTGCCAAAAGAAGTGGCAATACATGAAGTTTCCGAAGCAAATCCTGAATTTCACGCAAGATTTGACGCCATTTCAAGGGAATATCACTATTTCGTGCATATGCACAAGGACCCTTTCTGTGAGAAATTCTCATACAGGCTGCGGTTTCCGGTTGACATGGAGCGCATGAACGAGGCAGCGGCCCACCTTCTCGGCACGCATGATTTCAGCTGTTTCGAAAAGACCGGAGGAAACAACGCGACATCAATCTGCAAGGTCTCGCATGCCCGATGGGAGCCATACTCTCCTACGCATGTCTCCATGATGGGCTACCCGTGCACGGATGGCGACTATATGGTGTTCACAATCAAGGCAGACCGGTTCCTGCGCAACATGGTTCGGGCCGTCGTAGGCTCCCTCCTGGAAGTCGGACGCGGCAAAAAGGAGCCGCAATGGATAGAGGAACTCATCAGCAGGGGATGCCGGTCAGACGCGGGAGTGTCAGTACCGGGAAAAGCCCTCTTTTTCAGCGGGGCCGAATACGGGTGCGAAGACGGGGAAAATAAATTTTAACATTCGCGTTTTTTTGACTACTTTTGCACGCTTATATTCAGACGCAAAAACAAAAAGAACAAATAATTATGCTTTTCAATCTTTTACAGACAGCCGCAGATACAATAGCCGCAGCCGGAGGGCTGAATGCGGGAGAAGTGCAGGTCAAGACATTGAACCTGATTGACATGGCCATGGCCGGAGGCTGGCTCATGATAGTGCTCCTCATACTTTCTGTCGTAGCCATATACATTTTCGGCAACAAATGGTGGCTGATACACAAGGCAGGAAACATAGACAAGAACTTCATGAAGGATATCCATGACATGATTCATGAAGGAAAGATAAAGTCAGCCATGGACCTCTGCCAGAGATACGACTCACCAGTGGCGCGTCTCGTGGAGAAAGGTCTCGAAAGAATCGGAAGGCCTCTCCAGGATATACAGACAGCTGTCGAGAACATGGGAAATGTAGAAGTGGCAAGACTTGAGAAAGGACTCCCTATGCTCGCCACAATCGCCGGCGGAGCGCCTATGATAGGTTTCCTCGGCACGGTGACAGGAATGATTCAGGCTTTCTTCAGGATGTCAACTGCAGGAAACAACATTGACATCACCCTGCTTTCCGGAGGCATCTACGAAGCGATGGTCACTACCGTGGGCGGTCTGTTCGTCGGTATCATAGCATATTTCGGATACAACTACCTCACCTCGCAGATTTCAAATCTCGTGTTCAAGATGGAAAGCACGACTATCGAGTTCATCGACATGCTTCACGAGCCTGCGGGCGAATAATTAAGAGGACAAGGTAATGGCAATCAAAAGGACAACAAGGGTTGACTCCGGATTCTCGATGTCATCAATGACTGACATCGTGTTCCTGCTGCTGATATTCTTTCTTGTGACCTCAACGCTGATAAACCCAAATGCGCTGAAGCTTCTGCTTCCAAAGAGCACTGGACAGGTTTCGGCAAAGGCTACGGTAAGCGTATCAATCAAGCACTGGCAGGACACGGACACCTTCTCATACCATATAAATGGAGACAAGTCACCTGTGGAGTTCGGGGAGATAGAAGATGCCCTCATCGGGCTTCTCCAGCAGGAGGAAGACCCTACCTTCTCAATATATGCGGACGAGACCGTGCCAATCAGGGAGGTCGTGCAGGTGATGAACATCGCAAAACGCAATCATTATAAGGTGATAATGGCGACTTCGCCGGAATAAGGTAAAAATGGCACTAAGATACAAGCAGGAACAGGAGAGACAGGGCAAGATGTCAAGGGCGGCAGGTGCCGTCCTTACTGTCGTTCTGCACGCCGGACTTCTTGCATGCTGTTTCGTGACAGGATTCTCATATCTTGACCCGCCACCTCCGGAAAAGACACCTATACTTATAGAGTTCGAGGAACCTGAGGTACGAAAGCCTCGCCAGCACTGGAGCGGCTCGAGACCGCAGGCGGAAAGGCCGGACCCGACAAAAGACATCAATCTGGTGCAGAGGTCCGAAGCACAGATGGAAGGCACAAAAAGCAATGAGGCCCCGGAAGCGACAGTAGATGACTTCGGTGATGTTGACATCAAGGAGCCGGAGCGCGAGAAGCCGATAGACAGAAGGGCATTGTTCCATGCTGCGGACAACAAGACAGAAAAGGACACTCTCGCCCCACAGACTGCGAGGGAAGCTTCAGACAAGATCAAGGCAGGACATGCCTCGGGCAACATAAAGACCGGAACGACCTCCGGCGAGCCTAATGCGCGTGTAGCGGGAAGAAGCGTCGTGGGAGCACTTCCAAGCCCGGCATATAAAGTGCAGGAGTCAGGAAAAGTCGTGGTAAAAATATGGGTGGACCAGTACGGCAAGGTGGTGAAGGCACAGGCCGGAGTCGAGGGGACAACAGCCACAGACAAGACATTGTGGAATGCTGCACGCACGGCGGCCCTCGGAGCGCAGTTCAACATGAAGGCAGATGCGCCTACGATGCAGGAAGGTACCATAACATATATTTTCAACCTCAAGGGAAAATGACATTTACCGGTTCAGGAGCTTTCCTGACATCGGCAGCCGGAGAAGACCGGCACATATATACAATTATTTATTTTTAAAATGCCGAGAAGGCAGAAAACAATGGAAGACAACAGAAGAGGCGGTTTCGGCCGCAGGACAGAAGACCGTAGAGAGTACGGTAGGAAGGACTCCGACAGGAGGCCGTCAGGAGAAAGAAGAAGCTTTTCAGGTGACAGGAGGTCATTCGGGGAAGGCTCGGACAGGCCAAGACGCACGTTCGGAGACAATGACAGGCCACGCCGTTCATTCGGGGACAACGACAGGCCGAGAAGATCATTCGGAGAGGGACAGGACAGGCCAAGGCGCACATTCGGCGACAATGACAGGCCACGACGTTCTTTCGGGGACAACGACAGACCAAGAAGGTCATTCGGAGAGGGACAGGACAGGCCAAGGCGCACATTCGGTGACAACGACAGGCCACGCCGCTCTTTCGGTGACAATGACAGACCAAGAAGATCATTCGGAGAGGGACAGGACAGGCCAAGGCGCACATTCGGCGACAACGACAGACCGAGAAGATCATTCGGAGAGGGACAGGACAGGCCAAGGCGCACGTTCGGTGACAACGACAGGCCACGCCGCTCTTTCGGGGACAGGCCGAGACGTTCTTTCGGAGACGGTGACAGGAGAGGCTTCTCAAACGGAAGAAGAAGCTTCAACAACAGGCAGGACTTCAACTATTTCCGCGACGAGGACGAAAGCGGAATCAGCAAGATGATAAACAGGAGGCCTCAGGTGGATTCCAATGACAGGTACTCTGACAACGACTTCGTTTCAATACCGATGAAAGATGAGGTAAGGCTCAACAAATTCATCGCAAACTCAGGAATCTGCTCACGCCGCGAAGCCGACAATTTCATTCTTGCCGGTGTAGTTACAGTGAACGGGGAAGTTATAACTGAGCTTGGCACGAAAGTGAACATCTCTACCGATGACATCCGCTTCAACGGAGAAAGGCTCAAAGGAGAGGAGAAAGTGTATATCATCATGAACAAGCCTAAGGGCTATGTGACAACAGCCAGCGACCCTCATGCGGACAGGACGGTCATGGACCTTCTGAAAGGCTGCGAGTCAAGGGTATTCCCTGTCGGACGCCTTGACAAGAACACCACAGGAGTCCTCATGTTCACAAATGACGGCGAGATTGCTGAAAAGCTCACTCACCCTTCATATGACAAGAAGAAGATTTATCAGGTGTCACTTGACGGCAAGCTCAAGCAGGAGGATTTCGACAAGATTCTCAGCGGCGTGGAGCTTCCGGACGGCATGATTGCGGCTGATGCTCTCGAGTATATCGAAGAGGATGACCACCGCAAGCTCGGCATTGAGATACATTCAGGCAAGAACCGCATCGTAAGAAGGATTTTCGAATCCCTCGGATATGAAGTGAAGGCTCTTGACAGGGTATATTTCGCCGGACTCACCAAGAAAGGCCTCAAAAGAGGAGAGTGGAGATTCCTTACTGAGGGAGAGACCAATCTGCTCAAAATGGGAGCATACATTTAACAGCTTGGCATGAGCACACAGGCAAACAGACATCGCGCAGGATTTGTCAACATCATCGGTAACCCGAATGTCGGCAAATCCACGCTGATGAATGCCCTTGTAGGGGAAAAACTTTCCATAGTCACGGCCAAGGCGCAGACCACAAGGCACAGGATAATGGGAATCGTGAACGGAGAAGACTATCAGATAGTATATTCCGACACCCCGGGCATCCTCAGGCCGAACTATATGCTTCAGCAGAGCATGATGAACTTCGTTGACACTGCCATCGGGGACGCGGACATAATATTATATGTAACCGACACCGTGGAGAAAAGTGACAAGAACGAGGAGTACATCTCGAAGCTCGTCAAAGTGGAATGCCCGATCGTCCTGGTGATAAACAAAATTGACATCAGCACTCAGGAGCATGTCCTGGAACTGATGCAGTGGTGGCAGGAAAAGCTTCCGAAAGCAATCATATTTCCGGCCTCAGCCCAGGAGAAATTCAATCTTGACAATATATTCAGCGCAATAACGGACAATCTTCCTGCAGCGCCGCCATGGTACGACAAGGATGTGTTCACGGACAAGAACCTGCGCTTTTTCGCGTCCGAGATAGTACGCGAGAAAATCTTCCTGAACTACAAGGAGGAAATTCCATACAGTTGCGAGGTGGTTGTTGAGGAATTCCGCGAAGGTTCGGAGCGCTATGAGATAAGCGCCGTGATATATGTCATGAGAGACACCCAGAAGGGAATAATAATAGGAAAAGGCGGACAGGCGCTCAAGAAGGTCGGGACACAGGCCAGGCTTGACATGGAGGATTTCTTCCAGAAGAAGGTTTTCCTCAGGCTGTTCGTAAAAGTTGACCCGGACTGGAGGGAGAGCAAGAAGGAACTCAGGAAGTTCGGCTACGAATATTAATACGGGAATTGCCCGCAAACAATAAAAAAGGAGTAATGCAGATATGAGTTTTGATGACATGGAGCTTCCTGAGGAGGAAGTCGGAGGTGCAGAAGACCGCGACGCGTCCGAAGGAGAAATGACAGTGGAAAGTAAACCGGGCAAATTTGACAAGCTGCTCGGCGAGAACAGCCGCAGATTCAAGCTTTCAGGAATGTTCAAGGACTGGTTCCTTGACTATTCATCGTATGTCATCCTGTACAGGGCTGTTCCTCATATCATTGACGGACTGAAACCTGTCCAGCGAAGGGTTCTGCACGCCATGTGGAGAATAGACGACGGACGCTATACAAAAGTAGCCAATATCGTCGGACAGGCCATGCAGTTCCATCCGCACGGTGACCAGTCCATCCTCGGTGCGCTTGTGCAGCTCGGACAGAAAGACTATCTCATTGACTGCCAGGGAAACTGGGGTAATATCCTTACCGGTGACTCTAATGCGGCCCCACGTTATATCGAGGCAAGGCTCACCAAATTCGCCAAGGAGGTTGTTTTCAATCCGAAGACCACTTCATGGATGACGTCATATGACGGACGTAACCAGGAACCGGTTGAGCTCCCGATAAAATTCCCTCTCCTTCTGGCTCAAGGAGCGGAGGGAATCGCCGTAGGACTTGCATCCAAGATACTTCCGCACAACTTCAATGAGCTTGTTGATGCCTCTATTGCCTGCCTCGAAGGCAAGGATTTCGAGCTTTATCCGGACTTCCCTACCGGAGGATTCGCGGACTGCTCCAAATACATGAAAGGCCAGAGGGGAGGAGCTGTCAAGGTGCGTGCAAAAATCTCAAAGATAGACAAGAACACACTTGCCATCACTGAGATTCCTTACGGAAAGACCACTCATATCATCATTGACTCCATTCTCAAGGCAAAAGAAAAAGGCAAGATTAAAATCAAGAAAATAGACGACCTTACCACAGACAAGGCCAACATCCTGATTCACCTGCCTAACGACGTGTCACCGGACAAGACCATTGACGCCCTGTATGCATTCACCGACTGCGAGGTTTCAATCTCACCGAACGCCTGCGTAATCGTGGACCACAAGCCTCAGTTCCTTAATGTCGGGGACATTCTGAAATACAGCACTGAGCACACTATGTCGCTCCTGGGACTTGAGCTGAAGATAAGGCTTGACGAACTGGAGAACGACTGGCACTACAGCTCTCTTGAAAAGATATTCTTCGAGAACAAGGTTTATAAAATCCTTGAAGGTGATGCCAGAAGCTGGGATGATCAGCTCCAGGAAGTGTTCAACGCCATGCTCGGATATCAGAGCATGCTCAAGCGCCCGATAACGATGGAAGATATCGGAAAGCTTGTAGAAAAGCCGGTACGCAAGATATCCAAGTTCGACACAAAGGCTGTCGAGGAAAAGCTCAGGGGCATAGAGGACGAGATGGACGAGGTGCAGAATCACCTTGAGCACCTTACCGAGTTCACCATAAGCTATTTCAGCAACCTAAAGAAAAAATACGGCAAGCAGTATCCGAGAAAGACAGAACTTACCGGATTCGAGTCCATCACCGCAACAAAGGTCGTGAGCAACAATGCCAAGCTTTACGCCAACAAGGCGGAAGGCTTCGTCGGCATAGCCCTTAAGAAAGAGGACAATGCCGAGTTCATCTGCGACTGTTCTGACCTGTCCGAAATCATCGTGATGCACAAGGACGGCAAATATGTCGTGACGAAAGTAAGCGAAAAGGCGTTCTTCGGCCAGGACATCCTGTATGTCGGCCTGTTCGACAGGAATGACCAGAGGACAATTTACAATGTCATATACAGGGAAGGAAAGACTGCCGTAAGCTATGCCAAGCGTTTTGCAGTGACAAGCGTGACAAGGGACAAGGAATATGACATGACAATGGGAACTCCGGGTTCCCAGATACTTTGGTTCACCGTCAATCATAACGGTGAGGCAGAGACGGTCAAAATATACCTCAGGCCACGTCCGAAGCTCAAGAAACTGATAGACGAGTATGACTTTTCACAACTTGCCATAAAAGGAAGGACATCCAGGGGAAATCTTGTGTCCAAGAACCCGATTCAGAAAATCAGCCTCAAATCAAAGGGAGTATCCACAATCGGCGGAAAGGACATATGGTTTGACTGGGACATCCAGAGGCTCAACGAGGACGGGCGCGGAGTACATCTCGGGCAGTTCAACACGGGAGACCACATCCTTGCCATATTCAAGGACGGAACATATTATACGACTTCCGCAGACTTGAGCAACAGATACCAGGGTGAGCTGCTGAAAATAGTCAAGCTCGACCTGAACAAGACCTACACGGCCCTTTACTATGACAAGGCCGTAGAGGCGTTCTATGTCAAGAGATTCTCGTTCGATGTCAGCGACAACAATCTTCAGAGCTTCATCTCAGATGCCAAGGGCTCATATCTAGTGGCGATCAGCGAGGACAGGCGCCCTCAGATTGAGGCCGTCTTCGGAGGAAAGCACGAGCACAGGGAAGCGGAGAAGATAGACGCGGAGGAGTTCATCGGCAAAAAAGGCCTCCAGGCCAAAGGCAAGAAGGTCAGCCAATATGAGCTTAAGGAGGTACGGTTCATCGAGCCTCTGCCCGTAGAGGAAGAAGAGGAGGATGCATTGATGCCGGAGGCGGACAACCAGGCCGGAGAAATCGACAATACCGGTGTAGAGGATCCGACTGATACCGGAGAGGATGATGACCAGCCGACTTTGTTTTAGGCATAGGAGGCAATCATGACGATAAGTCTCACAGGATTTATGGGATGCGGCAAGAGCAGTGTCGGGCAAAGACTCGCGGCACTGCTCTGCTGTCCTTTTATGGACCTTGACTCATATATCGAAGATGCTGAGGGAGAGTCCGTCAGCAGGATTTTCTCGTCAAAGGGCGAAGCCTATTTCAGGGAAAAAGAAGCGCTGGCATTGAATGCCTTGGTTCAGAAAGGGCTTGTCAGCACAGCCGCAACTGAGCTTGTTCTTGCTCTCGGAGGCGGAACTGTAACATCCGGCGAGAGCGCCGGGATTGTGCGTGAGAATACGATATGCATATATCTGAAAGCCTCAGCCTCAACTCTTGCCGCAAACCTGTCCAAAGATGTCCCGGCCCAAAGGCCCCTGCTTTCAGAAGCGGCAGCACAGGGCGAGGAGGCCATGATGCGGCAGATTTCCCTCATGCTTGAAAAGCGCGACCGGGCATATATGAATTGCGCCCATATCATAATAGATACGGACGGGAAAAGCATAGATGAGATAGCGGAAATAATCGCCTGGGAGATCAAATCATTTCATCCCTTTCACGCATGTCCTTGACCCTCAGCTGAGTGTTCGCAGTGCCCCTGTAATAGTTCTCGACAATTGAATAGCACACGTCAATAGGGTTTCCTGCCTTGATATGGTCAAAGAAGCCGGCCATATTGAATGCGATGGCCGAAATATGGTGATAAGGGTGCGACTCCTGTATCAGTTCGAGCTTGAGATGCCCTCCCTCAGCGCCAACCTTACGTCCGTTGCCGTTGTCATAGACATTCTCGGTAAGGAATACAGGTGCGCCGTTGCCTGGCCCGAAAGGCTGGAACTGCTTCAATATGCGCAAGAATTTGGGAGTAATCTGGGAGAAGTTCAGCATCGCGTCAACATCGACCACCGGGGTCTGCATCTCCGGAATGATTCTTCCCGAGATGAACAGCTCTATCCTCTCGCAGAAAGCCGTAAGGTTCTCCTCTTTCAATGTGAGACCGGCTGCATAGAGGTGACCTCCGAAATTCTCCAGCAGGTCTGAGCAGCTCTCTATGGCATCGTAAAGGTCAAAACCGTGTATGCTCCTCGCAGACCCTGTCACAAGCCCTCCATGCGAGCGGGTGAAAACAATAGTAGGCCTGTAGAATGCCTCGACAAGCCTGGAGGCGACTATGCCGACAACTCCTTTGTGCCAGTGGGGGTTATATACAATCGTGGCATTGCCGCTCGAAAGGCAGCTTCCCGTCCTGACCATGTCCAGGGCCTCCTGGGTAATCCTCCTGTCAATGCTTTTCCTTTCGTTGTTGTGCTCATTGATTTCTGTGCCGATTCTGAAAGCCGTCTGTGCATCAGACGCCGTAAGCAGCTCTACAGCCATCCTTCCGGACTCCATTCTTCCTGCAGCATTGATACGCGGGCCTATCTTGAACACGATGTCGTCAATCGTGATATGTGTCGGTTCAAGCCCGGAAAGCTGAATCATGGCAAGAAGTCCCTCACGAGGCTCTCCGTTGAGCTGCTTCAGGCCGTAATGGGCAAGTATGCGGTTCTCTCCCGTCACGGATACAAGGTCCGAGGCTATGCTCACCACAAGCAGATCAAGCAGTGGGACGAGTGATTCGAAAGGTATGCCGTACATCTGTGAATAGGCCTGGACAAGCTTGAAGCCCACACCGCATCCCGACAAGTCGTCGAAAGGATAGCCGCAGTCTTCCCTCTTCGGGTCCAGGACAGCCACAGCATCCGGTATGTCATTTTCCGGAAGATGATGGTCGCAGATTATCATGTCTATGCCCTTGCCTTTCGCATAATCGACCTTTTCATTGGCCTTTATGCCACAGTCAAGGGTTATTATAAGGCCGAAACCATTATCCGCCGCCCAGTCAATCCCCTTATAGGACACTCCGTATCCTTCGTCATATCTTTCTGGGATATAGAAATCAATCCTGTCCGTAAGCCTTGCAAGGAATGAATAGACAAGCGATACGGCCGTCGTGCCGTCCACGTCATAGTCTCCATAGACAAGAATCTTCTCATTGCCGACTATGGCACGGTGCACTCTATCCACAGCCTTGTCCATGTCTTTCATGAGGAAAGGGTCATGAAGGTCCGCCAGATCGGGGCGGAAGAACGACCTCGCCTGAGAGAACGTATGGATGCCTCTCTGGACAAGGAGCTCCGCAAGCACAGGGTCGATTCCAAGTTCAGAAGAAAGCCGGCTGACAGTCTCAGCATCAGCATTTTCGCGTTTTATCCATTTCTTTTCTACAGGCATAGCATACAAAGATAGTGTTTTTGTTTTAATTTCCGAAATGGTTTTTCATTATATCAGGCGCGTCCATGTTCATTTCCTTTTGCCGGAACATTCTGTCTGTACAGGAAAAAGGAGATTTAAGCAAAGCATTTTTAATTTATTTATGTTAAATTTGCAGTTTGCTTGAATATAAAACATACAAAAACATATAATCATGAGCATTACGGACCTCAACGAGCAGGAGCAGTTCAGAAGAGAATCGCTCACAAAGCTAAGGGAGCTCGGCATCGAGCCTTACCCGGCAGCACTTTACCCGGTTAACACATCTGCCAAGCAGATAAAGGAAGAATATGACCCTGAGAATGAAAATTTCCAGGAAGTTGTCATTGCCGGCCGTATAATGTCAAGGCGCATAATGGGAGCGGCCTCATTCGGTGAAATCCAGGATGAGACAGGACGCATACAGGTCTATATCAACCGTGACGAGATATGTCCGGGCGAGGACAAGACCATGTACAACACGGTTTTCAAGAAGCTTCTTGACATCGGAGACATAATCGGAATCAAAGGTTTCGCATTCATCACCAAGACAGGCCAGCTTTCAGTGCACGCAAAGGAATTGACACTTCTGAGCAAGTCCCTTAGGGTACTTCCTATCGTAAAGGAAAAGGACGGCGAAGTGTTCGACGCATTCTCTGACCCTGAGCTCAAATACAGGCAAAGATATGTTGACCTCATCGTCAATCCGCAGGTACGCGACACTTTCATCAAGAGAAGCCAGATTGTTGCCACCATGCGCGAATATTTCAACGAGGCAGGATGTCTTGAGGTCGAGACCCCTATCCTCCAGTCAATCCCGGGAGGAGCAACTGCAAGGCCTTTCATCACGCATCACAATGCCCTCGACATTCCCCTGTATCTGAGAATCGCCAATGAGCTTTATCTCAAGAGGCTCATCGTGGGAGGATATCACGGAGTATATGAGTTCGCCAAGGACTTCCGCAACGAGGGAATGGACAAGACCCACAATCCTGAGTTCACATGCATGGAAATCTATGTGGCCTACAAGGACTATATCTGGATGATGGAGTTCGTGGAGAAGATGCTGGAGAAGATTGCAGTGAAGCTGCACGGAAAGACACAGGTTCAGATTGGAGAGAATCTCGTGGACTTCAAGCCGCCGTTCAGGAGACTTCCTATGCTGGAGGCCATAAAGGAGTATGCAGGAGTGGATATAACAGGAATGGATGAGGACCAGCTCCGCGAGACATGCAAGAAGCTGCATGTGGAGACTGACCCTTCATTCGGAAAGGGCAAGCTCATTGATGCCATCTTCGGAGAATACTGCGAGGACAAGCTTGTGCAGCCTACCTTCATCACTGACTACCCTGTCGAGATGTCACCTCTGACCAAGCGTCACCGCAGCAATCCTGATCTTACCGAAAGGTTTGAGCTTTTCGTTTGTGGAAAAGAGCTTGCAAACGCATACAGCGAGCTTAATGACCCTATAGACCAGTATGAGAGGTTCCAGGACCAGCTCAGGCTGAAAGACAACGGAGACGATGAGGCAATGTTCATAGACATGGACTTCGTGCGCGCACTCGAATATGGAATGCCTCCTACATCAGGTTTGGGAATGGGAATCGACCGTCTGACAATGTTCATGACCAACTCCCCGACCATCCAGGACGTGCTCTTCTTCCCTCAGATGAGGCCTAAGAACTGACAGGACGCATATGCTTTAACATAAGCAAGCTACAGGCGGGCGTGCATTTCTGCACGCCCGCCTTTGCATAGAACATTAAATTTCAATTATTTGCAATGTGAAGTTCAGATTCTAATATTTGTGTTCCGTGCCTTCAAGCTCTTTTCTGGTGAGAGGTTTCCTGTCCATTGCTTTCCATGTGTATGCGATGTACGCCACCACAAACGGAATTATGAGCGAGACCCATGCCATAGTCCTGAGAGTGAACTCGCTTGAGCAGCTGTTGGAAATAGTCAGCGAACTCTGAAGGTCAGAATATGACGGATAGTATGAAGTGCCGTTGTAGCCGGCAAGCCAGAACACCGACATCACGACAAGCACGGTTCCGATGCCTGCCGGCCAGATTCCCTTACGGAATTTCACCGAAACCAAAGTCCCGACAATGCCCCAAAGCACAAGAGCGGTCCCGACGGCAAAAGCAGCGGCAGCTCCAGGCATCTCAAGGAGATTATGAAGGTATTTGTATTTTTCCATGAACACTGTCCCGTCCCCGGTCACTGCAAATCCTCTCCTGAGCAGCAGCCATATGACCGTGTTAAGGAAAAAGACCACAAACATGACAGATGACACGAGAAGCCTCCTGCGCAGTTTACCGCAAAGTTTCCCGTCATCGATATTGTTCATCATATACAGGATTCCAAGACATATTGCCAGTCCCATCACCATAAGGCCGAAGCTCACATTCCATGGGTCAGCCACAGCCTCAAGGCCATGCCAGCCGTTTCCCCATGTGCTTATCACCGGAGCGAAGCTGTCACCTACCGCAGCCTTGTCAACGGTAAAATCCGAGCCTGTGAAAAATGTCCCGACAGCCGTTCCGATAAGAAGCGGCCCGAGGAAACCGTTTATGGTAAGGAAAACACGGAATGCAGTCTTGCCGAGCACATTTCCGGCCTTGTTCTGAAATTCATATGACACCGCCTGGAACACAAAGGTGACAAGTATCAGTACCCATACCCAATACGCTCCTCCGAAACTCGTGCTGTAAAACAGAGGGAAGGAAGCGAAGAAAGCCCCGCCGAAAGTAACGAGCGTAGTGAAAGTCAGTTCCCATTTACGGCCGGTTGAATTGACCATGAGCTGCTTCTCATCTTCATCAGCCCCCGTAATGAGTATCATTGCATTTGCCCCCTGCACGAAAAGCAGGAAAACAAGAAGACCTGCAAGAAGCGATATTATGAACCACCAGTAATTCTGCAGAAATTCGTATGTAAACATAATCAGATTATTAGAATTGTTAAACCATTACTCCGCTTTCCCGTCCACTTCTGGCCCTTTCTTTATCGCCTTGACCATTATGTTGATGTCGATGGCCAGGAAAAGCGTGAACACGGCCACAAAAATGAAGAAAGTGGTCTGTACGGCAGCAGTGCTGACACTTGATATCGCGGCGCTCACAGGCAGAAGATCCTGGATGGCCCACGGCTGCCTTCCCACCTCTGCGACAATCCATCCTGCCTGCCCTGCAATATATACAAGAGGAATTGACAGAAGGGCTGTCCACTGTAGCCATTTCATGTGGGCAATCTTTCCGTTGCGCCCATAAAACAGGACGGCAATCATGAGAAGCAGCAGGAAAGAGCCGAGGCCGACCATAATCCTGAAAGGCCAATAGACAAGCCATACATCCGGAACCAGCTCGTTCCTGTCCTTTATATATCCGTATCCGAAGCAGTCAATATTGGCATCAAGCACCTTCCTTGCCTCTGCCGCCGCCTGAGGGTCAACATCCTTGAGCTTGCGGTAAGTCCTGAAAGCACGCAAAGCCTCAGTCCCCTTGTACATCTTGGCCTCAGCAGAAAGATGCTCATTCCCCTGCGGGTCAACATAGCCGTCCAGCAGGTCATTTATGCCAGGGACATAACCGTCAATGTCATGCGTGGCAAGCAATGAAAGCACTCCCGGTATCTCCAATCCCGGCACAATGGAAAACGGAGCACGTGTCCCTCCGTCATAAAGCCCCTCAGCGGCAGCCAGTTTCATAGGCTGATACTTAGCCACATGAATGCCTGAACGGTCCCCTGTAAACATGACCGCAAGCGTGCCTATTATTCCCACAACCGAAGCCACCCTGATGCTGGCAAGGGCAAACCTCGTCTCTCGCTTGCGAAGCAGATACCAGCAGCCTATTCCGATGACGAATATCGCTCCTGTCATCCATCCGCTCAGGACAGAATGGAAAAACTTGGTCACTGCGACAGGATTTGTAGCTACAGCCCAGAAGTCCACCATCTCATTGCGCACTGTATCCGGATTGAACTCCATCCCGACAGGATGCTGCATCCAGCCGTTCGCCACAAGAATCCAGAAAGCCGATATTGCCGCACCGATTCCTGTCATCCATGTAGAAGCCAGATGGAAGCGGCGTCCGACCTTGTCCCATCCGAAAAACATGACAGCCACAAATGTAGCCTCAATAAAAAACGCGAATATGCCCTCAATGGCAAGAGGAGCACCGAAAATGTCCCCGACGAACCATGAGTAATTGCTCCAGTTCGTTCCGAACTCAAATTCAAGAATAAGTCCAGTAGCGATTCCGACAGCAAAGTTGATTCCGAACAGTTTCATCCAGAATTGTGCGGTCTTTTTCCAGAACTCGTCTTTCTTGACCACATAGATAGTCTCCATGACAGCCATTATAACGGCAAGGCCCAATGTAAGCGGCACAAAGACCCAATGATAACAGGCCGTCAGCGCGAACTGCGCCCTTGACAAATCAATTAAAGATGCATCAATCATATAAGAATACTGTATTAATGTGTATTAAATTAATGTTGAAATCCGTTAATCCTCCACCGGGGCTGCATCCTTCTGCCAACATCCCTCAACCATCATCCTTCTGGCACATTTCAAAAGCCATTAGCACTCCCAAGTCCTCGTGATTGACGTCGCCATACGCACCGTCCCAACAGGCGGCCACAGTTTTATCATTTCCATTGCAATAACATCTGCCATTTCCGTCAAGCTATCCTGCAACACAATCGCACTGATATTCAACACCTTCAACACTCACGGCAATCATATTTTGCTTTATATCGGTTCAGCAATTCCAGCCAACAATTGTAGGCCACTGCTTTGAATCATAAATAACAACGCTCCTGCACCAAATGGTCATATCATCAACGACACCGCCCCAAATCAGCTTCAAATGTGTATTATGCTGCCCTACCTTTCGACGTCATATCCTTCCAATACAATGAAATCATCCAATCCGGGCCGTCCTCTGATAAGTTCATTTGCGACAAACGTGCTTTTCTCGCTCTCCGTCTTTCCGGAAAGCACCGGCTTGAAAAAGAACAGCCTCAATATAAGGAACAGAAACACCATCTTCAGAATTATGAGCACCCACAGAGGGCGTCCCCAAGTCATGTTGCGGAAACCGTCATAATAGAATCCGAATATACTTCTGAACTTGTCAGATATTGCATTGATACTCTTAGGCATCTTTTCAAGAATTTTTAGTGTTCCTAAGCGGCCGGCACAATTGCCCCTGCGAAAAACGTGCTCCCGGACATGCAAGAGTCATACCTGCATCCCCTCCCTGAACTTCGTCAAACAACTGCTGCATGCAAATATAGCAATCTGTTTTTAATTTCAAACCTCAGGCACAATTTACCCCAACAACATCTGCCAAAGCACTTTCCGCCCCAAAGTTCCAAACAGAACATATCTCAGCACATTGGGAACCGAACATTAACATAAAACACTACACAACAAAACGTTAGCAAAAACAAAGGTTTCAAACGCACAATAAAACAGCCGTGTCCGGATATCACATTGAAAATGTCGCTTTCCTCAACAAGTATCCGCTGACACTCTTTACTTTGCCGCTTCATCATGAACCTTATTTAAGTTGCAACCCATTCTTTTTAAGTATTTCCTTGATGACTTTCAAGTCCCGGTCATGGTTTCGCACCAATTTTTTAGTACCACCGAAATCAATATAGGAAATGACTATTAGTTTGATACCATTTTCTGGTAATACTTCTTTACGTCGTTGGTCATATATCCTTCGTTGTTCACCTCGGGAAACACCGCTGACTGTTTTCTTATTGTCGAAGAAAGGCGTTGATTCAGTATGCTGACTTTCGTAGTATTCCACAACGATTTTTAATTCGTGATAGTATGCGTCAACAGGGAGCCTTGTCCCATTATCTCCCCTTAAGAAATCAAAACGGTGCTGACGCAAAGCCTTATAACCAAGAATCTCATCGCATAAGTCTATTACGTAATGTTCGTCAGAAGCTGTGCGACCTTTAGAAACGGTATTTTCTTGGCTCATTTCAGAATCTTTCATTTTATCAAGATTCACAGAAGATCGTATCGGAGCAATATTATTCCAAACAGAAAAAATGTCAGTACTAAGTTCTTTAACTGTAAGAGTGCCTATCTCGAAAAGTTTTTTGAGATTGGCTACTGTATAATCCATGCCAGAAGCTACTTCAGACCAGTAAAGTCCAATGCTCCTGAGTTTTGCACGAATGCTTTTCTGCTTTGATGCAGTTGCCGTTTCAAGTTCTCTCACCAACTCCACGATGCGTCTGAGTTCTTCTGCTGAAAAGGTGGTTTTAGAATGTCTTTCAGTCATGGTTATTGATATTACGGGGTTCGTTATACTATTTAATAAGGGGCAACATAATCGGGCACATCTCATTTGGATATATGTTCAATCGAAGTACGCTACTATTATTCACAATAATCAGACTGCCCAGTCAGTACACCATCCCAAGAGCATAAGCAGCATCCATCCGATGAGAGTATTACGATGATTTTTCAAACTCTATCTTTTCCCCTGCGTCCAGTCTTTGTTTTTTTTTGGGGGGGGGAGCGTCCACCATATTTTCTGATTCATGTCGCCAAGGTAGCAAATAAAGCGTAAAGTAATGCCTTCTTCAAAATAAATTTACGTTCCACTGTCCCTGACTCATTAATTGAGAAAAAGACACCATATTACTATAATGTGGATAGAATATACATTGTGAATAACATTACTTCTTCAAAATTGCTGCAATATTAAACACGCGCCCGACTCCCAACCTACATTGTCATTCTTTCAGTGATTTGCGGCTTTGCCGCAAACCACCGTCCGCCTGCTGTGGGCGGTACACAATTTTTAAAAAAGCAAGACAGGCTCTGAAAGTAAACTTTCTGCCTGTCTTGCCGTTTCAACTGTGCGGAAAGAACGGGATTCGAACCCGTGAGCCGCTTTAGGCGACTACACGCTTTCCAGGCGTGCCTCTTCAGCCACTCGAGCATCTTTCCAATGTGCAACACAACATATAGCCAAAGCCGAGAGCAAAACGTCAAACTTGTTTGTAAGTTTTGCCGAGGCGCAAGCATATATATGTCCGACAGGACAAGTATACGCAAAGCCGAGAGCAGAAGCAAAGCTTGCTTTGATTATGCCGAGACGCATCGGTATATATGCGCAAAATGCAAATATAGTCATTTTCAACAAAATTCCGCACAAAACGTAGAAAGAAAACTTATCATCCGAATTCAAAAGCAAATTCAAACGTGAAACGGAATACCGGGAGAAGTAGGGCGAGAATTAATGCAGGCATGCCAACCTGTTCCCAAAACCATGTTTCCGAATGCTCGCCGCAATATCCAATTCCCCCATAACACTTTCTGACTATGAACAAGGTGTTCGGAGCACCACATTTGCATAATGCTTTCTTGTTGTGTCCAAGTTTTCCGTCCTACCAAGGTTGGCCAATCACAACTGTCTTGTCCTGAAATAGGTTTACCGATAATTGAACAATAAGTTGTTAGGACTT
>ERZ777305.1098-NODE-1098-length-36041-cov-3.735119_pt1 | contig 36041 bp, 45 predicted proteins | sample MGYA00374965_ERZ777305 | MGnify/ENA primary metagenome ERZ777305 (study PRJEB29328, sample SAMD00013331) | mouse gut metagenome | study: EMG produced TPA metagenomics assembly of the Metagenome analysis of fecal microbiota from mouse which was promoted... | reverse complement strand
GAACATTCAGGAAAAAATTTAAAGATTTGGAGCGCTGCATGCTCTACAGGAGATGAGCCATATTCGCTTGTTATGCTTCTTTCAAAGTTTATGCCTTTAAGCAATATTAAGATTCTTGCTACAGATATTGACAAGCAGGTTATCGAAAAGGCAAAGGCAGGTTTATATAATCAAAAGAGTCTGGCAGGACTTCCTGATGATTTAAAAAACAAGTATTTTACAAAGGTTGGTCTGTCAAATTATCAGATTGCTCCTGAGATTAAGGCGTGTGTGGAGTACAAGGAGCATAATCTCTTAAAGGATATTTATCCTAAAAATATGGATTTAATTGTATGCAGAAATGTTCTCATATACTTTACGGAAGAAGCAAAGGAAGGTATTTATAAGAAGTTTAACGAATCACTTAGAAAGGGAGGCTATCTGTTTATAGGAAGTACGGAGCAGATTATGAATTACAGGGAGCTGAATTATACTTCCATGAAATCATTCTTCTACATTAAAAATTTGTAAATGGAATATCGGGGACAGGTTTTAACCTGTCCTCGTAGCAATTAAAGGATTATTATATGAGAGTTATAGCAGGAAAAGCGAGGAGAACACAGCTTGTAACGCCGGAAGGCATGAACACAAGACCTACTGCAGACAGAATAAAGGAAACTCTGTTTAATATGATAAACAGTGAATTATATGACTGTAGATTTTTAGATTTATTCAGCGGCAGCGGAGGTATAGGAATAGAGGCCTTAAGCAGAGGAGCAGTTTTTTGTACCTTTGTCGATAATAATAATGATGCAGTCACATGTATACGGAAGAATATAAAAAAAACAAAAATGGAAGAGCAGTCAGATATTATAAAGGCGGATGCTGTTTCAGCAATTAAAAGCCTTCAGCTAAGGGGAGAAAAACCATATGATTTTATATTTATGGACCCGCCATATGGAAGACTTTATGAAAAGGATGTGTTGACAGCTCTTAAATGCACGGATTTAGCTGATGAATATACGACAATAATTATAGAGGCATCAAGAGATACCGATATGGAATATATAAATGATTTAGGCTATTACATTGATAAAGTAAAGGAATATAAAACTAATAAGCACATTTTTGTGTCTAAAAAATCTTAGGAGACAGGAATATTATGGGCAAGGCAATTTATCCGGGCAGCTTTGACCCGGTTACATTAGGTCATATTGACGTTATAACAAGAGCATCAAAGATATTTGATGAAATTATAGTTGGCGTTTTGATAAATAGTTCAAAATCACCGTTGTTTTCTATCGACGAACGTGTTAATATGTTAAAAGAGGTTTGCGGCGGACTTAAGAATGTAAGGGTAATATCCTTTGACGGTTTTTCAGTGGATTTTGCGAAGGAGCAGAATGCTAATGTTATCATAAGAGGACTTAGGGCTATTACTGATTTTGAATATGAGCTGCAGATGGCGCAGACAAACAGAGTGCTTAATCCCCAGATAGACACCTTATTTTTAACTACGAGTATAGATTATTCATATCTTAGCTCAAGCATAGTAAAGGAGGTTGCTTCCCTTGGGGGAGATATAAGCAGATTTGTGCCTGCTTCGATTACAAAAAAGGTATATGACAGATATAAAACCAACGGAAAGGATATAAAAGATGAGTAAGATTGAACAGATTATTGCAGAAATAGAGGAATTTATAGATTCCTGCCGTTTTCAGCCTCTTTCTTCTACAAAGATTATAGTAAATAAGGAGGAACTGGAGGAGCTTTTGGCAGAGCTAAGGCTTAAAACTCCGGAGGAGATAAAGAAGTATCAGCGAATGATTAGCAATCGTGACGCCATACTTAATGAGGCAAGAGAACGCGCGGAGGCTATGCTCAATGAGGCAAGGGCTCAGACCAGCGAGCTTGTAAGCGAGCATGAAATTATGCAGCAGGCATATATTCAGGCAAACGATATAGTTAAACAGGCTACGGAGCATGCGCAGGAGATTCTTGACAGGGCTACTGAGGATGCAAACAATATACGTATGGCTGCAATGCAGTATACAGATGACAGTCTTGCAAATCTTCAAAATCTCATAGCTCATTCAATAGAAAACTTTAATTCAAGATATGATGTGATGATGACGTCACTGACTCAGTGCCTTGATGTAGTCACTGCAAACAGGGATGAATTAAATCCCGCAGAGGAGGATATGCCGGAGCCAGGAGCAGTACAGGCAAAGGCATCTATTGCAAAGAATACTGATTACGAGGATTATACTGTAAATATAGATATTGACGATGAGGACTAATACATAAAAGAATGCTTACAGAGAAATACAAGGGACAAAATGTCATGGTATTTCTCTGTTTTTCGGCTGAAAGAGATTTAGGCAAGTTATATATGTATATAAAAGAATAAAAGAATAAGCGTAACAAAGCAGTTTATGAGCTTTCCTGCAATATACGGTCTGATGTTTAGTCCGGAGCCTTGTATCATGCATAATGTCTGGGCTATTGTACATATTCCTCCAAATGAGGACAGCACGCATACTATGTATACTTTTTTCAGAGACAGGGGAATAAGCGTAAAGGCTCCTAAACCGGAGGTTATTTCAAGTATTCCCGATACAGACGCATATATAAAGGCGTCCTTTAGTATAAGGCTTGTGAGACTGCATATTATAGAAAATATAATAATATAACCGCCGAGCTTTATTACATTTTGAACTCCTGATAAAATGCAGCGGTCAACGGAAAATCCGGCTGACTTTAATGGGCTGTCAGACTGAGGATTAGCATGGGATATATTTGGAGACCGGCGGCTTTTAAAAAGAGAATTAATGTGAGGAAATATTCTTGAGGTAATAATTCCTGTTATAACAGGTCCGGCAAGCATAATAAATATAATTATTTTACCTGTGTCGTTGTCCATTCCAAGGACATAGCCGGTCATATAGCTTATAATAAAGGGAGGGCTTATATTGTTGCAGAAGGTTAAAAGCACATTTCCGTCAATAACGGAAAGCTTTCCTGACTTAACCATGTCGGCAGTGATTTTGCTTCCCATGGGGAAGCCGCATAATATTCCCATAATAAACGGATAGGCGGCCTCCCTTGGAAGATGGAATACAGGCTTCATAATATACCCAAGTATGCGCGTTATAATATGATAGCTGCCTGTTTCTACGATAGCTGATGATATAAGCATAAATGGAAGCAGTGTGGGAACAATCGTAAAAAGCCAGAGATTTAAGCCGTTTAAGGCGCCCTCCTTTGTGGCGGAGGAGAGAAGGAGCATAGTAAAAAATGCAGCTATAATAAGGAATTGCAGTAGTTTTTTTTTCATTATGTATTCCTTGACAGGTCTGTTATTAATATATATATTTAAAATAAGGCAATGTATGACATTAGAAAGGATATAGGAATGAGAGTTTTAGAAAATTTTGAACCAAAGGATGTTTTAAAATATTTTGAGGAGATTTCCATGATACCCAGGGGTTCAGGAAATACAAAGGCATTAAGCGATTACTGTGTAAGCTTTGCAAAGGATAGGGGACTTTTTGTAAGGCAGGATGATTTGGGAAATGTCATAATAAAAAAGCCGGCGACAAAGGGCAGAGAGCAGGATGCGGGAGTTATTATACAGGGACATCTTGATATGGTGACAGAGAAGAAAACAGACAGCGTTCATGATTTTATGAAGGACAGCCTTAAGCTTTATGTTGAGGATGGTTTTATAAAAGCAAAGGATACTACACTTGGAGGAGATGACGGAATTGCAGTGGCATACGGACTTGCAATACTTGACAGTAATGATATAAGCCATCCGTCTCTTGAGGTAATATTTACCATAGACGAGGAAACTGGTATGGATGGAGCAAGAGAGCTTGATATGAGTGATATATGCGGCAGATATATATTAAACCTTGATTCAGAGGAAGAGGGTATTTTTGTTGCGGGCTGTGCAGGAGGAGCTAAGGTAAAAGCAATTATATCATATCGTACCGTTATGACAGAGGGTATAAAGTGCACTGTCAGGGTAGAAGGGCTTAAGGGCGGACATTCAGGCGTAGAAATAGATAAAAAGAGGGGCAATGCCGATATAATTATGGCAAGGGTTTTAAGGGAAATCTGCAGTCATGTATATATTGAATGTATAGGAATTAAAGGAGGCAGCAAGGACAATGCCATTCCAAGGGAATGTGTGGCAGAAATACTTGTAAATGAAAATAATATAGCAGAAGTAAAAAATATAGTAAATGAAATGGATAATATATTAAGAGCTGAGCTTTTGTCTTCTGACGGAGATATTTCGGTAACGATGGCTGAAAACGGCTTTGGAGCGTACATGGTCATTATTCCGGAGGACTTTAAAAATATATTGTTTTACTTAAATACCATACCTAACGGTATACAGAATATGAGCGCAGACATAGAAGGACTTGTGGAAACATCCCTTAATTTAGGAATACTTGAAACAGAGGATAATTGTATGACTGCAGTGTCGTCTGTAAGAAGCTCTGTAGGCTCAAGAAAAAAGTATATTATAGATAAGCTCAATGATATAGCAGAGAAAGCGGAGGGCTTCACGGAGGTAAGAGGAGAATATCCTGCATGGGAGTATAAGAGGACTTCAAAGCTTAGGGAGCTTGTGAACAAAACATATAGAGAGCTTTTTGGTAAGGAGCCTAAGACAAACGTTATACATGCAGGTCTTGAGTGCGGCTATTTCAGCGAAAAAAAGCCTGACGCTGATATTATTGCGTTTGGCCCTGATATATTTGATATTCATACTACCGAAGAAAGAATGAGCATAGAATCGGTGGAAAGATGCTATAGGCTTATAAAGGAAATACTTAAAAATATACATTAAATATTATTATTTTATAGAAGGATAATTAAGCGTATAAAATACAGGGCAGGAATGAGGTAAAATATGAGATTGATGAGTATTGCCAGCGGAAGCAGCGGAAATTGCATTTACGTTGGAAATGATAATACGCATATTTTGATAGACACGGGCATAAGCAAAAAAAGAGTGGAGGAGGGGCTGAAACAGTTAGAGCTTTCTCCTGACGATTTAAAGGGAATATTTATTACCCATGAGCATTCAGACCATATAAGCGGTCTGGGCGTCCTTTCAAGAAAATACAATGTGCCAATATATAGTACAAGAGAAACAATAAAAGCCATAAAGGCATATGAGAGCTTAGGCAGGATTAATGAAGAACTGTTTGTTGAGGTAGAGCCTGACACCAGCGTGACAATAGAGGATTTAACCGTCAGGCCCTTTTCAATATCCCATGATGCAGTTAATCCTGTCGGCTACAGGGTGGAGGATAAGGCTTCAAAGGTTGCGGTGGCTACAGATATGGGAACCTACAATGATTACATAGTGGAAAATCTTACAGGCTTAAACGGGCTTGTGCTTGAGGCCAATCACGATATAAGAATGCTTCAGACAGGTACATATCCTTATTCCCTTAAGCAGCGGATACTTGGAAATAAGGGGCATCTCTGCAATGAAATGGCAGGAAGGCTGCTGGATATTATTTTAAATGAAAACATGAAAAAGGTGTTTCTTGGACATTTAAGCAAAGAAAATAATTATGAAGAGCTGGCGTATGAAAGCGTGAGAATGGAGATAAATTTAAGTGAAAGCGCGTATAAGGCAGATGATTTTGATATAGCGGTGGCAAAGAGGGACGTGCCGTCAGAGTGGGTGGAGGTTTGATGTAGTGGAGGGGTAAATATTAATTTGTACGTTTGAAATATGTTTTTCCGCACATGAAGTCCGGGTATGTCCCATTAACAGGCTTTAAGCGGCGTAACGGGCTGGAGCAGACATCTGAATATAATTTTTTTAAAGCTTCGAAACAGGGAAGAAATTCTATCAAGGAAATACCGTCACCTCCTAAGCTTCGGGTGTAACTCGGAAAGGTGTGAATACGCAGTAAAAATGTCAAAAGTGACAAAAAACGAATAAAAGCGAATAATACCGAAAATCCTTATAGATAGTGGATTCGAGAAGTGATGAGAAAAATAATTGACGTTTTATATGCGTGTAAAAAATGAGGGGTAGTGCCAGAAAAGGCACTACCTTTTTAAGTTGAAAGAGTACCTTTAAATATTTTTAAAATGTGTTTAAAAAGGCTTAAAATCAAGATTTAAGAAGTTTAAAAGAGAAAAATTGAAGTAAAAATATAATGTAAATTCTTATGATGATTGAGAAACTAAAATTGAGAAACTATAAAAATAGTTTCTCAATCATCTTTTTATAGAAAAGTCAATACTTTCAGTAAGTATGATAAAAAAATAACAAAAAAATACGCACAAAGAATGTCAATATAAAAAAGAAGTTTTTCCCTATTATATATTTACAGGAAATTATATATGATTTATAATAATTTATAAAAAGGAGTAAGTATTATAATGAATAAAATATTAAGAAACATAATGCAAAAAGGCAAAAAGAAGATAGATAATATAGCTGAGGATTATAAAGATGTATTGAATTTAAAAAAAGATGGAAAAATATCAAATGATTGGCTTCTTAGGCATTGGGATTTTACTGAAAAAATAGAAAAAGAATACAGTTATTATTTGGAAAAATGGTTAGATACACGAGGAAAACATCCAGATGAAAGAATAATAGCACTTAGAGATTTTATTATTTATTTAGAGAAAACTAAGGTTAAATGTGAAAATAAAGGAGAATGTTATGCTGCTTGGTTTAATAGTTATCTTATAAATGAAGATTATATAGCGAGGAGACAAGAAGATTTGGAAGATTTGGAAAAAAATTATGACAAGTTTTGTAGAATATACAATATAAAAAAATATGAAGAACCAAAGTTGGAGGAGAAATTAATAAAAATAATAGAACAATATCCAAATATATTGCAAAAAGATATATATGATAAATTTGATAATGATATGAAAGAATTCGTTTCAAATAAAATATATGAGTTGGATAAAAAAGGAAAAATAAAAAGACAAAAAAATGGAAGGACATATAGCATAACAATAAATTAAAGTGTTATGCTATATGCATATAAGTTATCTTACAAGTCGATTTCTTTGTTCTGCAGAAAGGATTACTTTACCCTCAATTTTAAAATTTATATTTTCATTTTTTGCATCGTCTAGGCGAAAAACAAAATCTTCATATGTAGGATTAATGGAGATAAGTTTAATCATAACATCATTTTTAAAGAACTTTTTGCAAGTGACGCTACCATTATAATAAAAAACGCCAATGTCATTGTTATTAAGTTCTTCAACAGATTTTACGTAGACATATTCACCATCTTCAATTACAGGATGCATACTATTCCCACTAACAATTAATGCATAGTCAGCATCTATATTTGATGATACTTCTATAGTATTAAGAGAATTATCAATAGCTTCAATCGGTGTTCCTGCAGCAATGTAGCCTCTGACAAGCAATTTCTGTAAACCAGCATTATATGTTGACTCCTCAGCAACAAAAGAATATGTATTAGGTGTAAAATTATATATTAAATTTTCATTACCAATATTAGAAACACTAAGAGGGGGCATGGTGGCAATTTCTAAGAAACATTCTATTTTATGCAAGTCTTCAGGGGTAGCCTTTTCAAGCAGAGATTTTAAGTTGTATGATAACGGCAAATTTTCTTTTTTCAAATCTAAAATATCAAGGGAATCATTTACCAACCAATCTATAGGAACAGATAAGTAATTAGCAACTTTAAGAACTTTATTACAAGATGGAGAGTTAGTGCTCCATCTGCGAATAGAACTATTTCCAAGACCTAAGTTTTTTTCGATATTTGCCATATCAGTACCGTTTTTCTTAGCTAAATATTTTATTTTTTCTACAATATCCATAAAAACCTCCAGAAAGAGTAAAAATGCCGTTGACAAAAGGCAAAATTGCTCTTATAATATTTATATACGGAATTTTCCGTAAAACCATTATACACGCATTAAAGCAATTTTTAAACTGTTTTTAAATAAGTTTAAAAATAAAAAAGTAGTCATATATAGACCACTTTAAAAAAATACTTATTGTACAATGCTTATATCATATTAAATAAAGGAGGAATTTCATGGAAAACACAGAAAAAAAGCAAATAACGGAAGACGAGGCAAGGCAGATAATTCTTAATTACAAGAAAGATACTGGTAAGAGTCAAGCATTAATAGCTCAGGAACTTGGAATAAGCGGAGCACAGCTTAGTAGCTTTTTAAGCGGAAGCTATAAAGCACCACATACCATTATTCCTAAAATACAGGCATTAATAAGTGTATCAAAACAAAAGTCTATTGCACCGAGAGAGCCTTCATTTGTTGAAACAAGAGTAAGTAAAGCAGTAATGAATGCCATAGCATACAGTCATATACAGGGTAAAATAGCGGTTGTATATGGAGATGCAGGAGTGGGAAAAACAATGGCAGTAAACAGGTACTGCCGGGAAAACAGTCTTGCAATAAAGATAACAATATCCCCATCATATGCAAGTATGTCAGGGGTAAATGAGCTGATTGCTGATAAGCTGGGAGTAAGAGAGCGTGTATCTCGTAAGATATACGCAGAAATCATATCAAAGCTAAAGGACAGCGGAAGGGTAATTGTAATTGACGAAGCACAGCATTTGACAGTAAGAACACTTAATCATTTAAGGTGTATGGCAGATGAAAGCGGAGTAGGAATTACACTGGTAGGAAATGATGAGGTTTACACTAAACTCAAAGGAAGCGGAAGAGCAGACTTTGCACAGCTTTTCAGTCGCATAGGAATGAGAAAACAGGTAATGACAAGTACTTTAAGCAAAGAAGATGTGAGAGCTGTTTTTTCTGCAGTAGGCAGTGATGAGGAAAGTCAGGACATTTTATTTAAGATTAGCAGGACAAGCTACGGTTTGAGAGGAGCTGTAAATCTGTTTGTAAATACGGCGGCTGTATATGGAAATATAAATCCTAAAGGATTGTCTTGTATGATTAAAGAAATGAATATAGGGTAGGTGCTACATATGAGAAAAAAAGGTAAAAATCCGACATTTAATGAAAAGAAACTCATGGCAGCAGCCGGCTTAAACTGCAATAACTGGTTAGTACAAAAGAAAGACAATGAAAGCATCTATGCCATACACAGGACATCAGGAAATGTGCGTAAGCTGCCTTACGTACTCACAGGCAGGAGGTAATACATGGGATATACAAGACTATTTGAATTACTTGCCTGTTTAAAAGAAACCGGTAAGTATAAAGGCATTGGCAACCTGTTCAGGAATGACGGAAACAAAGGTAAGCTTCATATTATTAAGAAATTAGGATGACTTAGGAATAACATTTAAAGACGGATTGGTATATACGGAGGGAATGCTGAATGATTAATTACATAGCAGTGGAGTTTAAGGACACTACAGGCGAGGTAACGGACAAGCTTCTGAAAAGAATAGTTGACACACTGGAAGCTAATGGAGAAACGCTTTTAAAATATGAAAGAAAAGAGAATATTTCACAGGAATTAAAAATAATTGGAAGCTTAAGAGGTAAATAGGGGCAAAGCCCCGCCTCTCTAATGCAGCACGGTTGTTCTTTTATCCTTTCTTAACAACCGTATGGTCACAAGCCCATGTAAATGCAGAGTGGAGGGAATGTCCATGGGAAGTATGGAGTAAAATTTTGATACATAAAATTTCCATACGCAGGTTCAAATCCTGCCCTTCCCTTGGTCAGAATGATGTTACTGCTTTTAAGCGAGACCATGTAAAATGTAAATGAAGCAGGGTTAAGGTCTTTGTCCATAAAAGACCAACGGCATAAGCCGGAAAGGAGGACATTGATAAATGTATAAAGGAATTGATGTAAGTCAGTGGCAGGGAGTCATTGACTGGGCAAAGGTAAAGGGAGCCGGCATTGAGTTTGCCATTATAAGAGCGCTCAGAGGCTCCCTTGAAACAGACCCACAGTTTGAAGCAAACTTCACGGGAGCAAGAAATCATGGAATAGCAGTAGGGGTATACAAATACAGCTACGCAACTACTGTAGAGTTTGCAAAAGCTGAGGCTGAGGCAGTTATTAAGCTGCTTGCCGGAAGACAGCTTGAAGCCAAGGTATGGTTTGACCTTGAGGATGAATGTCAGAGGATTCTTGATAAAAGCCTGTTGTATCAGATTGTTAAGACATTTCTTGACACAATAAGTGCAGCCGGCTATCAGGCAGGTATTTACTGTAATACATACTGGTACTGCAATATTCTGACTGACAAAATAAGAAATCTTACTGATAACTGGTGGCTGGCACAATGGAGTGACAGCAAGCCAAGCCTTAATGTTACAGGCTGGCAGTACAGCTCAAAGGGAAAAATTAACGGAATAGGAGGAAATGTTGACCTTGATTATTATTATGCTGAGTTTGACAGTATAAAAACGGACACAGCATCCTCATCAGCATCAACCTCTGCAGCTCCGGTTACAACATCAAAATTTAAAAAGGGAGATGTGGTAAAAGTAACAAATGCAGTACAGTACGATAATGGACAGGCATTCAAGTGCTGGTATGAGACATATGAGGTCTTAAATGTAACAGCAGACAGGGTTGTAATAGGAAAGGGCTCGACGATAACAGCAGCCGTCAGTGAGAAAAATCTTATACTTGCTTCGGACGCATCCAATACCACAGTTAATACTGAAATTAAGCCAGGAGATACGGTAAAGGTAACAAATGCGGTACAGTATGATAACGGACAACCATTTAAGTGCTGGTATGACACATTTGAGGTCATAGCCGTAAGCGGTGACAGGGTGGTTATTGGAAAAGGAGCAGTAAAAACGGCAGCAGTACACAGGGATAACCTTCAAAAGGTGTAACAGAGACTGCAGGAAACCTTTGAAAACTCGTTCAGGCGAGAAAAAACAGAGCCTTAAGCCTGAAGCGTCGGGAGCATAAGCTCCCGGGTGGTTAAACAACTAACCAATATTTAAAAGCAAGGAGGTGACAGCCATGGCATACAGTGAGTTTGGACTGTGGCTTAAAGGCGAATTGGCAAGAAAAAACATGAAACAGCGTGAGTTATCATTAATCACCGGAATAAATGAAAAGGTCATAAGTGACCTGATTGTAGGAAAAAATAATAAGGAGGCTCACAAAGACCTGATTAAGCAGGTCTTATATGAAGGTCAGCAAATATATGATAACAAAGATAAAATGTGTGAATGCTGGAAATGTGAATTAAAAAGTACATGTCCATATGTTGACAAATATCAAAGACTGCCACGGAATGGCAGGGGGACATTAGGTTTATGTAAAAAACTTAATGTTGAAAATAAATAAAAAGGTTATGCAGGAAAACACATAAATGCATAACCTTTAAAGGAATTTCAATTAGATTATAACAGACTTAAGACAGGCTGTAAAGACAAAATTTGAAAAGTGGTGGTTGGATGGAATATCTCAGTGTTGAGGAATACGCAAAGCTAAGAGGATGTACACATTATTATGTTATAAAACTTATACAAAAAGGTAGTGTTAAGGCAGAGACTATAACCGGATTAAGGGGAGGAAAAAGCGGTGAAGTATATCGTATTCCCCTCCCAAGCATAGAGCCAAAGCTGCAGACCAAGTACAAGCGTATCAAAAAACAAAAAGAAAAACTAAATGATGAAAATGGGGAGCCTGAAACAAAGCTCCTGAAGCTGAACTATGAATCCATATCCGAAAGCGACAGAAAAAAAATAGAGCTGTGGAAGGAAATACTTAACAACTGGAGAACATTCCGGAATGGTGAGACTGTTAAAAACAAAGAAGAAGCAGACGAGATGTATAGGCTGTTTGTAAACAATACATATCCTGAGGTAAACATGAAAAACGTCAGGACACTTTACCGGAAATGGGAAGCTTTTACCGAAAAGGGAGAGGAGGCTCTTATTGACAAGCGTGGAAGGCATAACAACCATAAAAAGGCGCTGTCTGACGAGGTATGGGATATATTCGAGGCATTTTATCTTGACCAAAATCAAAGAAAGGTCTCCCAGTGCATAAAGCTCACAGAGCTGCAGCTTAGAAAAAATGAAATGGAGCACCTGCTCCCATTGCCATCAAAGGATACCTTCACAAGAAGGATAGAGAAGCTTCCTGTGGCGATATTAAAATATTACAGGCTGGGAGAAAAGGCATTTTATGACCAGTGCGCCCCATACATAAAGAGAAGGTATGATGACCTCTTGTCCAATGACATATGGGTAACGGACAACCACACCTTTGACATAATGATAGCAAAGGATGAAGCTCCGGTAAGGGTATATCTGACAGCCTTTGAAGACGTAAGGTCAAGGAAGGTCGTGGGCTGGTATGTAACGGATGCCCCACGGTCAGATGCTACAGTATATGCCTTAAGGCGTGGGATAGAGAAATTCGGCATACCAAAGATGATATACAGCGATAACGGTCGGGAGTTTCTCACTCACGATATAGGAGGCAGAGGCTTCAGGAAGTCAGCCAAGACAGATGAGCATGAGCCAATGACAATACTGCAGAGGCTTGGAATAGTATTTAAAACTGCAATGGTAAGGAATGCCAAGGCAAAAATAATAGAGAGACGCTTTCTTGATGTAAAGGAAAGCTTCTCAAAGATGTTTGAAGCCTATACCGGAGGAAACGTATTGGAAAGACCGGAAAGGCTTAAACACATAGTAAAAAACACTGATAATCTTATAGTGTTGGATGACTTCAGGGAATTTGTTGACAAGTATATAGAAAATATACTAAACAAAACATCTTCCAATGCTGAGGGGCTTTTCGGTAAATGCCCGGACGAGGTATTTGCCAACAACCTTATAGAAATGAGGACGGCAACAGAGGATGAGCTCAACCTCATGCTTTTAAGAAACAGCCGGATGCAGAAAGTTAAGCGTAACGGGGTAATGTTCAAGCTGTATGACAAGGAGCTTTGGTATGGCAATGATGAGATACTTATGAGCCGGCTGGGTGAATCAGTGTACTTCAGGTATAATCCTGATGACCTTAATACCGTGAGAATATATGATGAAAATGATATATTCCTATGCGAGGGAAAGCTTAGAAACCAGTTAAGCTATCATGCATCTAAGGATGAGATAGCAGCTCATCAGAAGGAGAACAGGGCGGCAGCCAAGGCAGTCAAAGGATACAAGAAACAGAAGGACATACAGACGGATACGGAGCTTGAGCTTATGCTGTGGCAGGCTGAACAGAACGCCGGTATAAATTATGAGCTTAACCCGCAGGTGGTAGTCCCGATACGGTATCAGGAGCCGGCACAGGAGGACATGCTGCTGGCAGCCGGAGGAGGCGAAGCAGAAGTGGTAGACTGGACGGAAGGGCTTGCAAGGCTTAGCGCAGAGCATGAAAAAAATAAAAATGCAGGAAAGAGGAGCGAATAGACAAAGCAGAGCTGAAAAGCTCTGTCCTAATGCAGCACAGCATAAGCTGTATGGTCACAAGCCCATATAAATGCAGAGTGGGACACATTGAAAATTCAATAAAGAGGAGGGCAAACAATGTTTAATCAGAAAAAAATCAGAAAAACAGGCAGCGTAAACATTCCCATAGCCATGAGGAGAGAAATGAACATACAGCCTAATGATGTAGTTGACGTGCAGATGCGGGACGGAATAATAGCGCTTGTTCCTGTGGCGCCAAGATGTATATTCTGTTCCGGTCAGGACAAGCCTGTAAAAATGAACGACAGATATATATGTAAGGACTGTGCAGAAAAAGCACTGTCACTTATGGAGGAGGCGGTTTTAAATGACTAAGGAAGAAATATCAGGCAAGATGTCAGCAGAGCTTATAGACATGCTTATCGAAAAGGAAAAGGAAGCTGCAGCCGTTAAAAGTGAAATTGAAGTGATAAAGGGAGAGATACAGGCAAGAGGCTTAAGCGTTCTTGAAGAGCGAAACACAAAGTATATTGAATTTTTTGGAAATGAATCCGGAATTGCCTCAGTGCAGAAGGCTCAAAAGGTGGAAATAGTCAATTATTTCAGGCTTCAGGAGCTTATGGGGCAGGAATTTATAAGCGAAAAAATAGCACGTACGCCGGAAATAAAGTACACCATAGATAAAAAATTCCAACAGGCGCTTGCATCACTTATAACAGGGGACTATGCAAAGGGATATACCCTTGAGGAGGTTGTAAATGGTATCACGGAGGACGCCAAGCAGAGAAAACTTCTTTTAAAGAAGCTTAAGGGAGATTATAAGACAGACAAAAAGACCATATGCAGCATAACAGGTATGGATGCAGCGTCAGCAGATATTAATACGGAGCTGTTCCTTATAGGAAAAATCAAAAACTGGCAGATGATAGAAGTATTCTTTAACACAGAGGATGAAGCTAAATTCAACAAACTTAAAAGTGAAATAGAAAAATGTATCAGCGTTGATGAAACAATAAAAACAGCAGCAAAATCAATTAAAGAGGAAAATGTTGCATAAGGAGGCGGCAGGTTTGGAAGTAAACTTCCAGAATTGATAACTGCTAAAGCGGGCAGGAGGTATAGCTATGAGAGGAATTACGCAGGCACAGAACAGGAAAATACATATGTTAGCCAAAGAGTACGGCATGGATGATGACCTTCTCCATGCCATGATTGAGGCAGAAACAAGAAAAGACAGCATCAAAAAGCTTACGATAATGGAAGCCGTAAAGATAATAGACAGGCTGGAAGGCAGGGCGCAGTCATATGATGCCAAGCATGAACATATGACATACCGTCAGGAGGCATATATTAAGGGACTTGCAAAGGACATGGGCTGGGTTGATGAGGGGAACGCTGATACAAAGCGTATCAGCGGATTTGTCAGTAAATTCTATGGAATTGACAATTACAAATGGCTTACAAAAAGCATGGCAGGCAAGGTAATAGAAGGACTTAAAAAAATGGCAGAGAAGCAGGAAGTTAAGGAAGCATAGAGAAATGGAAAGGAATGATATGTGTGAAGCTGAGTGAAAAATTAACATATGATGATTTGACGGAACCGCATCGTGAGCTGGCAGAAATTATTGGAATAGAAAACCTTATAGCATTAGCTGATTACTTTGGTGGAACACATGTATACATTCCTAAAATGGAAAAGCTTCTTAAAAAAGTAAAATATAAAGCTATAATAGAAGAATTTGATGGAGGTAATATTAGAAAACTTGCAAAGAAATATGATGTTAGCGAATCAACAGTATATAGAATTTTAAAGGAAAAGCTAGTAAAATGTTCAGTAAAACAGATAGAAGGACAGATGGATTTTTCGGATTTTGGAATTTAGAAGACTGCTTAATTGCAGAAATAGTCCTTATATTGGAACGTAATTAAAAGTTAGATTATATTATAATAGTTATGCAAGGAGATAAACTCCTGCATGACTATTTTTTATGTAAAGGAGAGGTTAAGCTATGAGGGAAATCATTATTGACACACTTGTAACAGTAGGAAGTACACTTATCATTGCGCTTACAGGATACGGCTTCAGGCTTGTAAGCAGCAAAATCGCCGCAGAAAAGGCAAAGGCGCAGGCAAATGAAAAAAATCTATTGGCAGCAGCGTTTACATCTGCAGAAACGGTACTTAATGCCACAGTAAATGCGGTTGTGGGAAAGATTGAGCAGGTAACTGCAGGAGCACTAAGGGAAGCCGTTAAAAACGGAACAGCAGACAGAAAAGAACTGATGGCGCTTGCCCGGACAGCGTACAATGAAGTCATTGCCACAGTATCGCCAACAGTAATGGCGGAGCTTGAAAAGGTTATAAATGACAGCGAGCAGTACATACTTGACAAGATAGAAAACAGCGTAAGGGCGGTAAAGCTTGAGAAGGGCGTCGGTAAGTCTGATAAATCATACACAGGGGTGATTGAATGATATTCGGAACAGTTTCAGAAATTACGGTAACGGAAATATTAAAAAGCGTCGTGGAAATAGGGATAGTCCCTGTTCTTTTGATTATATTAATATTCTACTTCATACAAAGCAACAAAAGCCGTGAAAAACAGCTTGAAAGTGAGAGAGCAGCCCATCAGAAGCAGCTCAACAGCATAACAAAGCTGTCGCAGGAAAACATGGAAAATACAAACAGGCTTGCAAAGGAAAGGGAGGACATGCTGCTGCTTAATAATGCAAGGAGAGAGGAACTGATAAGGGAGGAAGCAATACGCCGTGAAAAGCTCATAAGGGAGGAGTCAGAAAAAAGAGAAAACTCCCTGTTATACAACATGGGAGAAATGGCAAAGTCCATAACAAAAATATCAGACACAATGACTGACATTAATAAAAGCATGACAGGAATGCAGATTAACATGGAAAAAATGCAGTTATCAATGAAGGGAATGCAGGCAGAGATAAATGAAATTAAAGGAAGGGGAAGGTAGATGCAGGCAATAGAAATTACAAGGGCAAAGGCTTTAAGAGGCAGCATAATAGAAAAGCTTTATACTTCCTATGGCGAGGACATAAGCCTGTCAGTACTTAAGGGACTTTTAAGATATACAAGCGACTGCAGGGAATTGGACATTAAAAAGGCGGTTTATTACCTTGGAGGCGAAAGCAAGCGGTACGTTAAGCTTCAGCTTAACGAGGAGGACTACATGGAAAGCAAGATATGGCTTACGCCGTTAGGCGTCAATCTTGCCGAAGGAGACATAACAGACGTAGGAGTTGATTTGGATGAGTAAATTAGTGGAGCTGGCAGAAAAGGAAATATTAAGACAAAGCATACTGGAGATTGCAGAGCAGAGCGGGACAGACGGAGCAAGCGGCATACTGATAAAAAAGGCGCTGTCAAAAACAGGATTGAAGCCTTCCGATGAGCAGCTTAAAAAGGAAATATCATATCTTAAGGATAAAGGACTTGTTTCCGTTAAACACATTGCAAACAGGGCGCTTGGAATTGAAAGGGATATGGTAAGCCTTACATCAAAGGGAATGGATGTACTTGACGGAGCTGTGGAGGAAGTCGGCATAGGGGCAGGTGATTAGATGAATGAGCCAAACAGAAGCCACAGCAAAATAGAAAAGCTTCCCGAGGCGCTAAAAAAGGAAGTGGAAAACAAGCTTTTGGAGGGAGAGACATATGAAAGCATATCCGACTATCTGATAGAACAGGGAGAGGATATACATTACAGCTCCGTAGGAAGGTACGGCAGGAAGTTTCTTAAGAAATTTGAAAATGTAAGGATAGCCAAGGAGTTTGCAAAGCTTTTAGCTGAAGATAATGTAGACAGACCTACAACGGAGCTTCATGAAGCCAACAACATGCTTATGTCACAGATTATCATGGAAACGCTTGTGGATGATGAAATGGACATAAAAGAGAAGGCAGATGCGGCACGAAGCATAGCCTCCCTGCAGAGGGCGCAGGTAAGCAATGAGAAGCTTAAAATGGAAGCAAGGAAGGAGTCAGGAGCAGTCCATGCAGCCATGAATGTACTTAAAAACAAAGTATTCAAGGAGATAGCGGCAAGCCATCCGGATATAGCGCAGGCTCTTATAGAGCTGGCAGAACAGACAGAGGAAGAACTGGCAAATTTAAAATGACACCGTAACTGCCCCGTATTTTGATTTTTTACTACAGACAAGGAATTGTCAGGGTAAAAAAAGTTAAACGGAATTGAAAGGGATTAAAGGGGTTTTAAACACGGTACAAACGCAGGGTAAGATAAAAACCTGCAGTCTGTGTTTATGCCTAAAGGAGTGATGACAAAAATGCAACCTGAAGAGAACTGGAGAGAGAGGGCGAAAGCTCTTTTTTTAGTTGAGAAGCTTACCATAGCACAGATAGCTGACATAGTGGATGTGCACAGAAACACTGTAACAAAATATCTACACAGCCTGCCGGAGTATGAGGAAGCCATGATGGACAGAAAATTTGAAAGCCACCTTAAAAGGATGGAATACCAAAGAAACTGGCAGAGGGCTAAGCGCAATACAATATCCGCCAAGGTAGACGCAGACACACTGAAGCGGGACCATGATACGGCAGCAGCGGAATTAAGCAGGGAAAAATATCATTAGGAGTATAGGCTATGAGTGAGCTTAAAAAATTTGCTGAAGAATTTAAAAAAGTAAACAGCGGAAAACATGGGGATGACAGGCTTGCCATATGCCGGGAGAATTTCTGGGAGTATGAAAAATACATAAATCCCAAATTTTTCAGGGAGGATAGACCGCACCTTAAGCTTATAGCCGCCGTTCTTCAGGCATTATATGAAGAACGTATTGTAAAGGTAAGCAGGGAGGATAAATGGAGCATAGTTACATATGAGGAAAAAAAGCATATGACCAAAAACGTCACGGCTTCGGACGGAACGGAAGTATTGGTTAATGTTCCTGAAGATGAATTAATCATATGTAAAAACCTGATGATGAACATACCGCCAAGGCATGGAAAAAGCTATACAATGTCACTCTTTGCCGACTGGATGTTTGGCGTAAGCAATGAAAACCGTATTATAGCGATAACATACAACGATACTCTTGCAGGGCGGTTTTCAAAAAATGTAAGGGACGGAATAGCTGCGGAGAAGCTTGATGAGCGATTCCATGTTTTTTCAGACGTGTTTCCTGATACAAAAATAAAATACGGCGACAGTGCGGTAAGCATGTGGTCGCTGGAAGGGCAGTTTTTCAACTATCTCGGCGCCGGCTTTGGAGGAACCATAACAGGGGTAGGCTGTTCCCTTGGAATAATTGACGACCCTGTAAAAAATGACAGTGAAGCCTTTAATGAGGAATTTTTAAACAGCCAGTATTCATGGTATACGGATACATTCCTGTCACGTATTGAGGAGGGCGGTCTTCAGATAATAATAATGACACGCTGGAGCACAAATGATTTATGCGGAAAGCTGCTTGAGGATGAGGATGCCGGGGACTGGTATGAGCTTAAAATGAAAGCCTGCGAGGATGAAGCATTAAGGAAAATGCTTTGTCCGGAGCTTTTCAGCTTTAATTCCTATATTAAGAAAAAAAGGAAGATGTCAAGACAGATATTTGAAGCAAATTATAATCAGGAGCCTTTTGATGTTAAGGGAGCGCTGTATACAGCCTTTAAAACATATGATGATATACCGAGACATTCTGACGGAAGACCTGCATTTACAAGAATAAGAGCCTACTGCGATACGGCGGATGAGGGAAATGATTATTTATGCAGCATAGTATACGGCGAGTACAACATGGAAGCTTATGTGCTTGATATTGTATATACGCAGGACGGCATGGAAAAAACAGAACAGATGGTAGCGAAAAGCTACTATGATTATAACGTCAATGATGCGGATATTGAAAGCAATAACGGAGGAAAGGGCTTTGCAAGACAGGTTATAAGCATCCTTAAAAACAGGTTTAAGACCAATAAAACCATAATTAAATGGTTTCACCAGTCGGCAAATAAGCTGGCAAGAATAAAAAGCAATGCAACCTATGTAATGGAGCATATATATTATCCCACAAACTGGATGGACAGGTTTCCTGAATATTATAAAGCCATGAAAAAATTTAAGGGAAACGGAAAGGATGAGCATGATGACGCCCCGGACTGCACAACAGGCGTTGCAGAGCAGCTCACCGGAAAGCGTAGAAAAGCAAGGGTAGGCAGCAAGCGTAAATACGGATTATAGGAGGCAGGGAATGTACAGATTTACATACAATAAAGAGGATTTTGATGAAAATAACATAATTAAAAAGGATGTGTATGACCTGATTCTTAAGCATCAGTCCATGAAAGAAAAAATATTGAGGAATAAGGCATATTATAACGGAAAGCATGACATAGAAAACAGGGTGAGAGCTTCAGGAGCCCCAAACAACAGGATAATGTGCAACCATGCAAAGGATATATCAGATACGGCGTCAGGATATTTTATGGGAAATCCCATAACCTATGAAAATACAGGAAAAGCAGATATAGAGCCGCTGCTTGTAGCATTTGACAAGGCAAACATTGACGATACGGACTCGGATTTATCATTGGATTTATCCATAGACGGAGTAGCCTATGAATATCTGTATGTTAAGGAAAAGGAAACCAACATACAGTCAAAGACACTTCCGGCAGAAAATGCCTTTATGGTGCGTGACAACACTATAGAGGAAAATGAACTGTTTGGAGTGTATTACTGGGTGAAAAAGGATGATAAGAGGTATAAAAGACGGTTTGTTGCAACGGTTATGACGCAGAATTACATATATGACATGGTAATTATAGGCTTAGGAGATGGGGGTACACTTGATAAAAAGAAACAGCATCGTTTTGGAGATATTCCCCTTATTGAATATCAAAATAATAAATACGGAATAGGTGACTTTGAACAGCAGATACCACTTATAGATGCCTATAATACGCTGATGAGCGATAGGATAAATGATAAGGAGCAGTTTATAGACGCCCTTCTTGTATTGTATGGGGCAGCTCTTGGGGATGATGAGGAAGAAACTGAAAAAGCCGCAAAGATTTTAAGGGAGGATAAGCTGCTGGAGCTTCCTGAGGATGCCAAGGCGGAATATCTGTCACGAAGCATGGATGAAAATGGCGTGGAAGTCTTACGCAAGGCAATAAAGGAGGATATTTACACATTTTCCCATGTACCAAACCTTACGGATGATAACTTTGCAGGAAACAGCTCAGGGGTAGCCATGGAGTACAAGCTTCTTGGACTTGAGATGGTAACAAAAATAAAGACAAGGTATTACAAGGCAGGGCTTCGCAAGAGGATAAAGCTTTTCTGTCATTATTTAGGCTTAAAGAACATAATAGTTGAAGCAGATTCCATAGTACCGTCATTTGCAAGAACACTTCCAAAAAATCTTCTTGAGCTCAGTCAGATAATAAATAATCTTGAAAGCACAATATCCAAAAGGTCACTTGTAAAGCTCCTTCCATTTGTGGAAGACCCGGATGCGGAGCTTGAAGCCGCAGGAGAAGAAAACAAAAGAAGGCTTTTAACAGAAAGGGAGCTTTTCGGAAATATTCCTCCTGTAACAGATGAGCCGGAAAGTGAGGCTGATAATGGCGAATAAGGCTGGGTACTGGGAACGCCGGAGGGCGCAGATGATGTATGAACAGATGGACATAGCAGAGAAAACGGCTGATACCATAGGAACAGAGTACAGAAATACGGCTAAATATGTCCATGAAAAAATAAAAAAGAACTATGCAAAAACCATAAATAAGTTTAAAATAAGCGATAAGGATATACTTAAGCTTATGAAGGAAGCAAAGGCAGGCTCCTACAATAACCTGATTAACATGGCAAGAAACAAAGGAATGACAGAGCTTGTCTCATATCTTGAACAGCCGGGGCAGAGATATAAGTATGAAAGGCTTATGGAGCAGGCTGAAAATATAGATAATGCCATTAATAACCTTGCAAAAAAAGAAAGCGCCATGACGTCATCCGCACTTAAGGAGGTATCGGAGAGCACATACTACAAATCAATATATGAAATACAAAAGCATACAGGCTTGGCATTTTCATTCAATGAATGGGACGAAAAGCTTTTTAGTAAGCTGGCAGCCGCAAAATGGAGCGGAAATAACTACTCAAAACGTATATGGAATAACAGGGATGAGCTGGCAGCCACACTAAAAAGTGAAATAATACAGGGCTTTATCGCAGGAAAAACCCAGAAGGAAATGTATAAGGTCATAATGGAAAGGTTTGGCGCCGGAGCATTTAACGCAAAGCGTATAGTGAGAACGGAAAGCTGCTATGCCGCCAATGAAATGGAAATGCAGTCATATGAGGAATGCGGTATAGATACATATTTATTTGTGGCAACCCTTGATTTAAGGACATCAGATATATGTGCCGCCCTTGACGGAAAGGTATTTAAGGTTAAGGACGCCATGCCGGGCGTAAACATGCCGCCAATGCATCCCTTCTGCAGGAGCACCACAATAGAAAATATAGGAGCAGAGACATTAAAGAAGCTTAAGCGCAGGGCAAGAAATCCCGTTACAGGCAAGAATGAGCTTGTGCCTGCGGATATGACTTATAAGGAATGGCATAAAAAATATGTGGGAGATGATGCTTCCAAGGATAGACTTGGTATAATTACAAATAATAATAAAAGTAATCCAAGATATTATGATTTTAGCGGAAAGAGTATATCCACAGTTGAAAGAGAAATAGGTAAATTTGATTATGAGGTGGCAGTAGCTTTTGACAAAACAGGTAAGGCGGTATTTTGTCAGCTTCAGGAGGGAACGGCTCACGAGGTACGCTTTACAAAACATCAGCTAAGGAAGATGAATGGATTAGATATAACACATAATCATCCTTACAATACACCTCCATCACCTGAAGACCTTTATATTATAGTTAATCATAATGCTGCTTCAATCAGAGCAACAGGAAAAAATTGTACATATATTTTAAATAACACAGAAACGCTAAAAAACCTTCCGGCATTTGATATATTTAGCGAAGAATATGATAAATTGTATAATTCATTTATGGGAAAATATTACAAGAAAATGCAGGAAGGACTAATGACAGGTGTTGAGGCAGAAATAGCAATACAGGAGGAAGTATGGGAAGAACTGACAAAAAAGTACAAAATAAGTCTTTTAAAGCAGACAGACTATTAGATGAAAGGTATGGCTGCAGATTAATGGGAAAATGCTTTAAATGTGATAAAAAAAGCACTGATAAATATTATTGTGAAATATATCAGGAAAAAAAGATACCTCCAGATATATGGTGCGGACAATCAGAATGTCTGGATTATACTGAAGAGAATTAAATTATGTTTTAAATCACGTTCAAATCAGATTAAAAACGCCCGAAAGGGTGTTTTTTTAATACAAAAATTTATTAAAGGAGGATTTTTAAATGAAAAGTAAGATGTTACCGTATAACATTCAGCTCTTTGCGGAGAATGGTGACACCGCCGGCAGCGGCACAGAAAGCACTGCTAAAGAAACTGCCGGCAAGCCGGAGACAGCAGCCGAAAATAAGGAAGCGCCTTCAAAGGAGGAAGAAGCAGCTCCGCCTGAAACGCTGGAAGATATTTTAAAAGATGAAAAGCTTCAGGCGCAGTATCAGGAAAAGCTTCAGGCAGAAGTATCCTCTGCCCTTAAAAAAGCAGAGGATGAAAAAGCCGAGGCAGAGAGACAGGCAAAGCTGTCGCCTGAAGAAAGAGAGGCTGAAAGACAAAGGGAGCTTGACAGGCGGGAGGCAGAGCTTAACAAAAGAGAGCTTCAGATGAAAGCCCTTGAAAAGCTGGAGGCTGACAAGCTTCCAAAGGAGCTGGCAGCCATACTTAACTATGCGGACGACAAAGCCATGGAAGCAAGCATAAAGACAGTATCAGAGGTCTTTAATGCAGCAGTACAGGCAGGAATTGAAAGCAAGCTTGCCGGTGATGCGCCGTTAAAAAAGGCGCCGCAGGAAGAGAAGCAGGAAACAGCAGACAGGGAAATGATAAGAAATGCCATAAACGGCATATTTTAAGGAGGAATTGAACAATGCCAAACTATATTGAGACAGCAGCCGTTATACAGAGCGAGCTGGATACAGCAGCAACAGCAGCAAGCGCCACCGGCTGGATGGAAGCCAATGCCGGCAGGGTAAAATATAACGGCGGGAAAGAAATAAAAATCCCGAAAATTACAACGGATGCAATGGCAGACTATGACAGAAACAACGGATTTGTTGAAGGAGGGGTAACGCTTTCCTATGAAACAAGAGAAATGACACAGGACAGAGGAAGAGGCTTCACCCTCGACCCAATGGATGTTGACGAAAGCAATTATGCGGCTGAAATAAGCGCCGTAATGGGTGAATTTCAGAGGGACCACGTTATTCCGGAGATAGATGCCTACAGAATATCAAGCATAGCTACAGATGTCATAGGTGCAAAGGCTGCGGGAATGGTCAAATATAACTATACGCCCGGAGATGAGGGAACAGATGCCTTAAAAAAGATAAAAGAGGGAATTACGGCAGTAAGGGAAAGCGGATATTCAGGAAACCTTACCATACAGATTGAGAGCAGAATGCTCATGGAGCTTGAGCTTATACTGGCAAACAGGGTAAGATATGTTGATATAATCAAAAACGGTGTTACAACAAAGGTTCCTGCAATAGATGAATGCCCTCTTATTCCAACCACGTCAGACCGTATGGTTACAGCCATAACAACCTATGATGGCACTACGGAAGGACAGAAAAAGGGAGGCTGGAAAAAGGCGGAGGATGCTTTAAGCATTAATTTCATTATAATACCAACAACGGCGCCCCTTGCAGTAAGCAAGCTTGACAACTTCCGTATCTTTGACCCGCAGACATATCAGAAAGCCCACGCATGGCATGCCGACTACAGAAGATATCATGATTTGTGGGTTGCAGATAATAAGCTTAAGCTTATCTATCTGTCAATTAAGGATAAGGAGCCGACATCATCAACCGAGTAGAAAGAGGGGAATAAAACATGAAGTTATTAATGAAGCGTAGAAGCGTGGAAAGAATTGCAGACACCAAGGAGTCCTATGAGAAGCTTGTTAAGCTTGGATATACAGTAAAAAAGGATTTGGAAAAGGAAAATGCTGCAGGTACAAAAGAAGAAAAAGCTACAGAACAGGAAGGAGAGAAAACAGAAGAAACCGATACAGGAGCGAAGGAGCCGGAAAATCAGGATACAGCTTCAGATGAAAAGGAAACGGTGATACCGGAAGAATCAGAAGCAACAGAGCCGACAGAACCAAAGACGGCAGTACCGGATAAACCTGAAGCGGAGAAGCCTAAAAGAACAAAATCAGGTAAAAAGGCATCGGAACAGGAGGAAACATGACGCCTGTTGAAAAATTAAAAAAGCTTACAAAGGAGAGCGACGAGGAGCTGCTCTCCTTGCTTCTTGAAACGGCAGAGGATATTATACTGGAGCTGACTAACAGGAAAACACTTCCCAAAAAGCTTGAAAGCGTAAAGGTAAAGCTTGCCGTTATAGCATATAACCGCATGGGAACAGAGGGGGAAACCTCAAGAAGCGAGGGAGGAATATCGTCAGCTTTCTTGGATTTACCGGAGGACATACTAAGAGCCATAAAAAGCAGCAGGCTCGCAAGGGTTGGGGGAAAAGCCTATGAGAAGACTGACACAGAAAAGACTTAAAGAATATAAACTTTTTCCAAGACTGGAAGCTAAAAAGGACGGAGAAGGAAATCGTATAGTAAGCTATGGTGAGCCAAAGGTCATAACGGCACAGGTATGGGCTGTTTCAGACAGCGTTCAGCGCATGATGTACGGAGAACGTGCAAACAGTCTTTTAAATATGTTATATCCCGGAGATGAGCATATAAAGAAGGGTGACGGTATATGCGTATATACGGAAAATGAGCCTGACTATAAGGTTATATCAGTTTTAGACCATGCAATTAAGTTTATGGAACTGGAGAAAATCTAATGGAAGTAAAAGGAATGAAAGAGTTATTACAAAAGCTTGATTTTATAGATAAAGCAATGAGAGGAAGGGTAATTAAAAACGCTGTATCAAAAGGCGCTCATACCGTGCAGGGAGCTGCAAAATTATTATGTCCGGTAGATAAGGGCGAGCTTAGAAACAGCATAGTAACAAAGGTAGAGGAAAAGGCTGACAGAGTAACCGGAAAAATATATACAAACAAGGAGTATGCCGCCTATGTGGAATTTGGCACCGGACCTAAGGGAAATGAAGACCACGACGGCATATCTCCAAACATAACGCCTTCATACAGGGAGAAGGGCTGGAGTTACAAAGATGAGGAAACAGGCGAATGGATATATACAAAAGGTCAGCCTGCCCAGCCATATATGTATCCTGCGCTTAAAAGCTGTGAAGAAGAGGTAACAAAGCAGATAGCGGAGGATGTGGCAAGTGAAATAAGAAAGCTGGTGAAATAGTAATGTTAAACAAAAAGGAAGAGATATATGCCGCCATAAAGGACATAACAGGAAATGTGGGCGACACCTATCCTGCGGAATGGGAAAAGCTTCCTGCCATACAGTATGTGGAGGAGGAGAATCGTGTGCAGCAATGGACAGACAACAGGGAGCAGAGCTCATATGTACGCTACAGAATAGACATATGGGACAGGGTATCAACATCAGCCCTTGCAGTTGAGGTTGATAAGAAAATAGCAGCTCTTGGCTTTAAAAGGACGCAATGCATGGATGTGGATGACCCTAACGGATACAAGCATAAGGTTATGCGATATGAGGGTATCATTAACATGAAGGATGACAGGGTAGCACATACATAAAGAAAGGAGGAATAAAAGATGTTAGCAAACGGTACAACACTGGACTACAGGACAAAGGGCGCAACAGAATGGACAAATGCTGAAATGCTGCTGGAAATACCCGATTTGGGAAATGATGAGGAAAAGGTTGACAGAACCCATTTAGCCTGTAAAAACAAGCGGTATGAGTTTGGAATAGGCGACTATGGAGATTTGGAATACAAATTTATTTATGACAATTCATCTCCGGCATCACCATACAGGGTATTCAGGGAGGCTCAGGCAGACAAGGAGGTCTTGGAATTTAAGCAGACTTATCCGGATAAAACAGCATTTGAGTTTTCCGCCATGTGCAATGTCAAGCTTACTGGGGGAGGAGTTAACGGCGGTATAGATTTTACGCTGAAGCTTGCCCTGCAGAGTGACATTACAGTCACAGACCCGGCGGGGGTTTAATAAAATCAGGAGGATAATAAGATGGATAACAATTATGTAAACACAAACTACGAAAATACGATTAGTGCTGCACAGCCTAATCCGTATGTAAACGGACAGGCAGCACAAACAATTTATCAGGAGCCTCAGCAGCAGCCGGCTCCGCAGCCTGTACATATGGAAACACCTGTATATCAGAACACATCACCACAATATCCGACACCTGTAAGGCCTGATGCTGCACATCAGAATAATGTACAGTATCCGGTATATCAGGAGTCAGAAATTGAAGGCAATTCAATATCAAGTGTTGAAAAAGAAAATAATAGCATCAGCTCAAGAAGACCAATGTTTGCATTATGGAGTGTAGGCGGTTATACATACCGTTTAAAGCTTAAAACACAGGCTATAAATGAGCTTGAAAGAAAATATAAGACAAATCTTTTAAGTCTTTTAGGCAGTGAAGCAGGACTGCCGGCATTAAATGTCATGCTTGACATAGCCCATGCGGCAATGGCACCGTGGCATAACGGCATAAGACGCGGTGCAGTAGAGGTAATATTTGATTTATATGTGGACGAAGGAGGCAGTCAGCTTCAGTTTTTTAAAGACGTTTATCTTGAAATATTTAAGGCAAGCGGTTTTTTCTCAAAAGAGATGCTGGAAAACATGAAGGAAATATAGAGAGCCCGGCATCTGACGGAAAAGAGTATATAACAGACTGGTTATGGGAGTTATACCCTGTATTTTTAAACGCAGGATATAATTCTTTTTTATTTTGGGATTCGGGACTGGATGAAGTCCTTGACATGCTGGAGAGCAGGGAACGGCAAAAGAAAGCGGAAATGCAGACACAGGCAATATTTAACATGGTACAGGCAAAGCAGACATCAGAGTATATATATGCATTTTTAGAGCCTGACAGAAGCAGGGTTAAAATAACAGAACTGTCAGCATATTTTCCTTCCCTGTTTTCGGATACGGAATCATCAGGCAGGGAAAGCAGGCAGCAGATAAGCAGGGAATTAGCTCTGAATAAAGCAAGGATGGAGGAATTTGCCTACTGGCATAACCGGAAAAGGAAAGGCAGGTGAATAAATGGAAGGAGAAACATTGGAGAGGCTTCAGCTGATTATTGATACATATACAAAGCCTGCCCGTGAGGAACTAAAGAAATTTGAAAACAGTGTAAAATCAGCAACCTCATCTGTAGACAGAGATACAAACAAAATAAAAAACAGTGTAAAATCAACAACCTCCTCTGTAGATAAAGAGACAAATAAAATAAGCAGAAGCTTTAAAAAGGTAGGGAAAATTATAGCAACCGTGTTATCGGTTGCCGCAATAACAGCCTTTGGAAAAAGCTGCATTGATTTAGGCTCTGACCTTGCGGAAGTACAAAACGTGGTAGACGTCACGTTTGGAAGCATGTCAGAGCAGATTAATGATTTTGCAAAAAAATCCATAACCCAATTCGGACTTTCGGAGCTGTCAGCCAAGCAGTACACATCAACAATGGGAGCCATGCTTAAAAGCATGGGCTTTGCATCTGATGAGGTATTTGTAATGTCGAAAAGGCTTACGGGACTGGCAGGAGACATGGCTTCCTTTTACAACCTGTCAGGAGATGAAGCCTTTCAAAAAATACGAGCCGGTATAAGCGGAGAGACAGAGCCTCTTAAGCAGCTTGGAATAAACATGTCTGTGGCAAATCTTGAGGCGTACGCCCTAAGTCAGGGAATAACAAAGGCTTATAACAGCATGTCCCAGACAGAGCAGGCAATGCTTAGATATAACTATCTGTTATCGGTTACGGCAGATGCGCAGGGTGATTTTGCACGTACATCCGACTCATGGGCGAATCAGACAAAAATACTTGCAGAGAGCTTTAATTCCGTAAAGGCTGCAATAGGTCAGGGACTTATTAATGTATTTACGCCGGTACTGAGAGTTATTAATACATTAGTATCAAAGCTTCAGGTGGCAGCAACAGCCTTTAAGAATTTTACCACGGCAATATTCGGTGATGCCGGAGGAGGAAGCAATGCCGTGTCAGAGGCAGCGGCTGATGTGGAGGGTATGGCAGGAAATATGTCGGATACCGCCGCATCAGCTAATGCAACAAAAAGAGCGCTGGCAGGCTTTGACAAGCTTAACAATATCAGCTCCGGCTCATCAGAGGGAGGCGGAGCTGCTGCAATAGGTGCCATAGACACATCAGAAATGACATCATCCGTTAATGACAGTATCAGTAAGGTAAAGTCAGATATAAGCGGACTTACAAAGTGGATAAAAAATAATTTTGGCAGTACCTTCAACAGTATTTTAAAAGACGGTAAAACCAACTTTAATAACCTTAAAACCAATGTTAAAAAGGTATGGAGTGATATATTAAAGTTAAAGTCACCATTGCAGGGCTGGTTTAATATTGACTTTGCAGCTTTTTCAAACACCCTGTTAAGAGTGGCAGGCGACAATCTCAATAACATGTTTGCATTATTTAACCAACAGTTTGCAGATATATGGAACTTGGCAGTTGCCCCTATACTTAATAATTTTGTTACAGTAGGCTTGCCTATGGTAACGCAGTTTGCTACAGAAGTGCTTAACAGCATTGGGCTTATGAATGATGAAATATATAGTATCGCAATGCTGTTATGGACAGAAGGAATTGACCCGCTTCTGAAGCTGTTCTCCGATACATGGAGTGAATGTATAAATACACTTGCTGAGTTTTGGGATAAATGGGGACAGCCTATATTTGACGGAATCAATGAAGCCATTTCCACTACGGCAGACGTTATAAAGCAGATATGGGAGCAGTGGATAAAGCCTGTATGGGATGTGTTCATGGAAACCCTTGATACCCTATGGAATGAGCATATGAAGCCGCTGGTTTCAAATCTTCTTGATTTTGTCGGGGAATTTGTAACGGCAGCTGCAGAAATATACAATAAATTCATTGCGCCGATAGTATCATATCTTGTTGATATGCTGGCTCCTGTATTTAAGAATACATTTGGAGATATTTTTAAGGTTGTGGGCGGCATAATAGGAAATATAGTAGACTCAATCAATGGAATTTTAACGGCGTTAAAGGGAATAATTCAGTTTGTCAAAGGAATTTTCACCGGGGACTGGAAAACCGCATGGGAAGGCATAAAAAATATATTTAAAGGCATATGGGATGCAATGGTAACCATAGTAAAAGCACCAATAAATCTGATAATAGGCTTTATAAATGCAATGATTAGCGGCGTGGAAAGCGCCATTAACTTTGTTATAAGCGGGCTAAACAAGCTAAGCTTCGACGTGCCGGACTGGGTACCTGTTATAGGCGGGGAAACCTTTGGCATAGACATTCCCAAGGTGGACTTTAAGAGAATACAATACCTTGCAAAAGGAGGCATTGTAAACACTCCTACATTATCCATTGTGGGAGAAGCCGGAAAGGAAGCCGTTATACCTCTTGAAAATAATACAGGCTGGATGACAAGGATGGCTGAGGTAATGTCAAAATTCTACAACATGGAAGGCATTATGAAAGCAATATACAGCCTTGGCGACAGGATAGGAGACGGAAACATATATCTTACAGCAACACTGGACGGTGACGTTGTATATGAGGCTGTTGTTGAGAGAGACAGGCAGGCAAGGAAGCGTAACGGTAATTCAAGGTATGCATATTAAAGAGCTGCCACATTAAGAAGGAAAGGGATTTAATTATAAAGGCATTTATACAATGTTTTTATTTAATAGGAAATTCCTTAATGTATTTAATGCGGCAGCATTTAAAAAGAAGGTGGTACATATGCACAATTTCAAAGGATATATGATAAAGGTTGGAGACAGGATATTTCCAAATGAATATATAGCCATAAATACCTATAATTCCTCTCCAAACCAGAGAACAGACCAAGACAGCTATACAGACGGAAACGGAATGCTGCAGCGGAACATTCTGCCCCACACAAGAACAAAGGTAACATTTTCAACGCCGGATGAGCTGCATTTGGAGGATAAAATTATAATGCAGTCATTTTTTAACCGGGACGAAACAACGCTTACATATTGGAATGATGAAACCAACAGCTACAGTTCAGGGACATTTTATATTGCTGACCCAAACTTTCCAATAAAGAGAATTGTTGATGATAATGATAATTCAGACATTATATATGGTGTAATTAATCTTGAAATAATTGAGTATTAGGCAGGTGACGGATAATGGCAGCTAATGTATCAGATGAAATAAAAGCGCTTTATAAAAAGACAAATGACAGTACAGTTGTAAAGGATTATGTAATAACAGTAGGTAATGAAGTGCTTAATAATGAAAAAATAGTATTTGGAAGCTTTAAGCTTCAGGAGGAGCTCTGCTCATCAGAACAGCTTACCTTTGGAGAATGTAATGCGGCACAGCTTCAATTTCAGTGTGCGGCTGAAATAGGCGACATAAAAGCAATGTCCATAAGAGTAAGTCAGGTTATTAACGGAAATGAGATTAAACTGGGTGTATTCAATGTAGACAGCTGTATATTAACTGCAAACAAAAGGTACAGGGATATAGTTGCCTATGATAATATATATCTTTTCAGAGAAGACGTAAGCGGTTGGTATAATTCCCTTAGTTTTCCCATAACGGTTAATCAGATGTTAGTCAGCCTGTGCAGCCATATAGGAGTTGCTTATGAAAATAATTTGCTGATTAATGGCAATGTGACACTTGATAAAACAATAGAGCCTGATGAGCTTATGGGAAGCACTGTAATTAAATGCATAGCAGAAATAAACGGAGGCTTTTTCAGAGCCGGTACAGATGGAAAGCTTGAATTTGTCACTATAGATACTGGCGCATCAGACAGTCTTCAGGTCAAAAATTACAGGTCACTTAAAATAGAGGACTTTACAACCCGGAAATATACAAGGCTGAATATACGAAGCGAGGAGGGAGACATAGGAGCCAGTGCCGGAGCCGGAGACAATGCATACATTATAGAGGATAACTTCCTTTTATATGGAAAAAGCACAGAGGAGCTTAGAGCTATAGCGCAAAATATATATAATGCCATTAAAGACATCAGCTATACCCCTTATACGGCAGAACAGGCGGGACTTCCCTATATAAAGCCGGGAAACAGAATTGACTATGAGCTTGTGTCAGGAAAAATATTTACAGGTCTTGTATTAAGAAGAACGCTTACAGGAACGCAGATACTTAAGGACAGCATAAAAACAACAGGAACTGAAAAGACGGAAGCCGTATATGGAATTGAAAAAGAGATAATAAAGCTTAAGGGAAAAGCTAATGTTCTGAAGCGTACCATTGAGGAAACAAATCTCACAATAACCAATGTAGAGGAGGGGCTTACAAATGAAATACATCAGACAGCCTCCGGCTTAACAGCACAGATAGAGCAGGTATCAAAAGAGGCAGGAAAGGAAATGCCTATATACAGTGTTTCTGACATCCCTACACTGAACAATTATCCGGCAGATACATTTTATAAGGATATATATTATCCTTATGAGCCTGAAGATGAAAGGGTGCTGTATCCGAGGGATTGGACATGGGAATTTGATACGGATACGTACAAGCTTCATGCAGGCTCTATAGCTTACAATGAGGCAACGGGAGACTGTTATAAGTTTGTGTATGAAGCCGGAGAATTTAGCTGGCGGAAGCTTGAGGGTAATGAGCTTAGCTATATTTTAAGCAGCATTGCAGGCTTAAAAATCGAAACAGGGCAGATAACGCTGGAGGTACAGGAGACACGGAAGGATATAGAAGATAATTACTATACCAAGGTCGAAGCTGACAGCAAGATAACCCAGAGTGCAGAAAGCATAACCCAAGAGGTAACGGAATTAAGGGAGGCAATGGATTCTGATTATTATACCAAGGTTGAAGCCGACAGTGTGATAAAACAAAGTGCAACAAGCATTAAGCAGGATGTTTCAGCCACGTATGCAACGAAAGAAACAGTTACAAAGGTATCAGGAAGCCTAGAGCTTAAGGTAGACAAAAGTGACAATAATCAGATTGTATCAATGCTTAATGCTGCCGCTGATGAGATATATCTTAAATCAAACAGATTTAGGCTTGAAAGCACTAATACAAATATTGGGACAAATGGTACTATAGAAACAAAGAAAATAAATGTAACAGGCGGTAACATATCACTTGATGGCTCAGCGAACACATCGTCCAACATCAGCTCATCAGTAACGGTTGTCGGCAAAGCAGGGATATCAATGGCACAACTGTATTCAAGTGCCTTAACAAGTATTTTACAGCTTGAAGAAAGTAATAGCAGTTGTGATTTGAGGGCGGACAGTTTGGTTTTTTTTGGAGCAAATTCACAATCTGAATTATATGATAATAAGTTTTCAATTTTTGGAAAAACAGGAAATACTTCAGCATTAAAGTTTAACGTTACCACGACTTCCGGCAGCAGTCTTGACCGTCAAAGCTATTTGTCTATTGATGGAAACATCAAAGCAAATGGAGCCATTCAAAATAATGGTACAGGCATCTCATATACAAATGGCTTCTTTACTGTTGGCGGCAACGGTTATAATACTGATTATAAATTGTGGGTGGCAGGAGGAGCCTATGTTGCAGGAAATTTAGGCTGCAGCGGGACTAAAAACAGAGTAGTTGAAACAAATAATTACGGCAAAGTCCTTTTAAATGCTTATGAAACTGCGGCGCCAATGTTTGGAGATGTTGGAACAGGACAGCTTGATGAAAATTGCGAGTGCATTATCTTTCTTGATAACATATTTGCAGAAACGATAGATAATATAAGCGAATATACAGTATTTTTACAAAAGTATGGACAGGGTGATTTATGGGTTGATGAAGTAAATCATCATTATTTTATTGTAAAGGGAACTGTAGAAAACTTGAAATTTGCATGGGAGGTCAAGGCAAAACAGAAGGATTATTCAATGTACAGGCTTGAAACAGAAGCTTCTAATAATTTTGATGCGGAGTACATAGATAATGACTACATAAGTGAGAATGAGTATGAAACGATAGAATTTGAAAACGAAGAAGCATACATGAATGTGGAATTTGAAGATGTGCTTAACTATGAAACGATAGAGTTTGAAAATACTGAAACATATGAGCTATAGGAGGGAAAACATGAACAGGAAAGTAGTGACAAGCGTCAGCTTATTTAAGGTAGCAGCAGGGCAGAGGATGAGTATTACTTATTCGGAGATTAATGAAAATGGAGAAATTGTTAAGGATAATGTCAAGGCAGCAAGGATAATTACAGATAATACAGCGCTTGAAAATATAAATGCTGTGTTATCGGATGCGCAAAGCATAGTTAATACCATAGAAGAATAGGAGGATACAATATGGGATTGCTGAGTTATGTAAAAACTGTATGGAAAGCCGCTAAAGAAGGAGGTACACCAATTAGTCCTGAAAATTTAAATAATATTGAAAATGGTATTGAGGCGGCTGTTTCTCAGATTAATAAAAATATTGACGACATCTCTCAAAAAATAAATTGGAATAACTCCGAGCCCAAAGATTATAATTTGTTCCATAGAGGTTTAACATATGCAAATGAGGGGTATGCAAATGCACCGGAGGCTTACTGTTATGTTCTTACATGTATGTCGAGTGAGACAAACAGTACGGATACTGTTCAAATTGCATTTTCAATAATAAGTGGAACAATATATCGTAGAAGAAAACATGTAAGCAAAGGGTGGGAGAAATGGCTGGAGATAGATTTTTACAGAAAGACAGAACACTATACTAATAGTACTTATTTAGATAGTAATGCAGAAGTTAAGAAACATGGGAGAGTTATAGAAATAACTTATAGCGGTGCGGCAAAAAAACTGGTTGCAAACAGTCACACTCTTTTATTTACATTAGCAGATGAGTATAAGCCGTCAATAGGCATTTGGCTTCCTGTAAGAGCAAATGTTGATGTATGGATTAATATAACAACAACAGGAGAAGTCAGCTATTATGCAAGAGCGGCATCAACATCATTAAATAACTTTCAGTTTCATACAACATACATAATTTAATTATTTTTCCATAGTAATAATGCCCTTTAATTATTTATGACAAGGAGAAATAAGAAATATGAACAGTTTTATACCGTGGATAGGCGGAAAGAAATTATTAAGGAAAAAAATTATTGCAGAGTTTCCAAAGGAAGGAGAGATTGAACGTTACATTGAAGTTTTTGGAGGCGCCGGATGGGTTTTATTTGCTAAAGAAGCAGGAAAACATATGGAGGTATTTAATGATATTGACAGTAATCTTATTAACTTATACAGATGTATAAAGTATCATTGCGGAGAGCTGCAGAAGGAACTTGAGTGGTTATGTATATCAAGAGAGCAATTTTTTGATAGTAAGGAGCAGCTTATTACTAGAGGTATGACAGATATACAAAGAGCAGCAAGATATTTTCTTATAATAAAGATTAGTTTTGGAGCTGATAGAAAATCATTCGGGACAAAGACTACAAATCTTATTAATGTAGTGGAAGATTTAATAAAGGTAAAGGACAGGCTTCAAAAAGTGGTTATTGAAAATCATCCTTATGATAAGCTGATTAAAACGTATGACAGGGAAAAAGCTTTGTTTTATTTAGACCCGCCATATGTAGGAACGGAAACATATTATAATGGAAATTTTTCAATGGAAGAGCATGAAAATTTAAAAAAGATTTTAAAAGGTATTAAAGGTAAGTTTATATTGTCTTATAATGATAGTGAATATATAAGAGAGCTATATAAAGACTTTAATATTTTAAATATTGATAGGAATAGTAATTTATTAACAAAAAGCAGCCCTAGCAGATATAAAGAATTAATAATAAAAAACTACTAAAATAACTAAATACGTTATAATTTAACAAAAATAAGATTAATATGCCCTAAGGTGTTAGAATATAACACAAGGGGCAAAATACTATGGTAAAAATTCATTTATCAAGGCTACTTGGAGAAAGGAGATGGACTCAAGCAGATTTATCGAGAGTTACAGGCATCAGACCATCAACAATAAATGAATGGTATCATGAAATAGTACAACGCTTAAACATAGAGCACATAGATAAGATATGTGAAGCATTGCAATGTGATGTATCAGAGCTGCTTGAGTACATACCGGATAAAAAGAAAAAAACCGGAAAAGACCTGATTATTGAGGAGCATGGTAACCGGAAGAATAAAATCCAAGATTAATGCCAAAAAAAGAAAGCTTTTTTGAATTTTGAAGCTTTCTTTTTTTTAAAATTAAAATTGACATTTTAAGTGCGCAAAATTGACATTCTTTGTGCGAGCTTACAAAAGGGCTAAAAAGCAGCCCTTTCCTCAGACAGACACCCTACGCTAAGAAGCTGA
>ERZ777305.1092-NODE-1092-length-36292-cov-3.952535_pt1 | contig 36292 bp, 41 predicted proteins | sample MGYA00374965_ERZ777305 | MGnify/ENA primary metagenome ERZ777305 (study PRJEB29328, sample SAMD00013331) | mouse gut metagenome | study: EMG produced TPA metagenomics assembly of the Metagenome analysis of fecal microbiota from mouse which was promoted... | reverse complement strand
GGCAACCAGAGGATGCCCGCAGTCCGCGCAGACCAGCTTTCCGGTAAACAGAGATGCTTGGGGCGGCGTATTGTTAGCGGAAATCTGTTTCGCCGCCTGATTGATTTTCTGGACAGCCTCCCACAGCTCCGGCCCGATAATTGCCTCGTGCGCGCCCTCATGGGAAATCCATTCCGATTCCGGTTTCCTTATCTTATCCCCCAAGGAATACACACGTTTCCGCAAGCACAACCCTGAACGGGATGGCGAGTTTGAATGCCGCCACTTCTGGACGCGGACTTATGTGCAGTTTATGTTGAAGAACGAAATCTATGTAGGAAGCATGGTGCAGGGACGGCAGTACACGCCATCCTACCGCAGTAAGAAGCGGGAACCCATCCCCAAAGAAGATTGGGTAGTTGTCCCTGATATGCACGAGCCTATTGTATCGCGGGAACTGTTTGACGAAGCGCAGAAACGCATGGGAGCGAGGAAAAAGACCATTAAGGCGAAAGACGAGCCTGATTTGTTTGCAGGGCTGTTCTTCTGCGAAGCCTGCGGAACTTCCATGCTGCCCAAGGTAAGCCAACAGAAATACTTCTACTACAACTGCGGGCGCAGCCACGCGATTGGACAATTAGCCTGCTCCAGCCACTACATCAACCGTGACACCTTTCATCAGGCAGTGCTTGAGGACATCCGCCGCAATGCAAAATTGTTCAGCGAGGACGCTGAAAAAGCCGCACAGCGGCTCATGGAACTGAAATGCGCTGACCAGCAGAAACAGACCACAACGATGAAGCGCGACCTTGCATCGGCAAAGAAGCGGCTGGCTGACCTGGATGTGAAGCTGAAACGCACCTACGAGGACAATATGAGCGGCAAGCTGCCCGACCACATCTTTACCATGTTTATCGCAGATTACGATACGGAACGGGCAACGCTGAAAGCGAACATTGCAGAGATGGAAAAGGCGCTGGAAAAGGTTCGGGATACCAAAGCCGATATTGACCGCTTCGCAGCCCTTATCCGAAAATACACCAGCTTTGAAAAACTCGACCGCTTCATGCTTCACGAACTGATTGACCGGATTACGATTTACGAAACGCCGGGTATGGGACGCTGCCGCAAGGGTAAGGAAAAGCGCATTACTATCTACTATAAATTTGTCGGGGCTATCCAATAATAGAAAAACGGCATCCCTTATGGATGCCGAAAAAAATCACTTGGCTTTACGTCTATTTGTCATATCATCATCCACGTCCACCCGCTCGTAATTCTCGTCCACCCAGCCTACGTTCATGCCCTGGTCCAGAAGGGTCTGCACGGTGGTCTCGCCCACACGTATTTCTGTGCCGTTGATCTTAATGGGCAGCAGCTTCTCCTGCTCCTTCTCGCTGCTGCTGCCGCTCTCCCCCGAACAGGCGGGGAGCAGCAGGACCAGCGCCAGCAGAAGGCAGATAATTTTAAGTACGTTCCTCATAGCTTTTTCTCTCCTCTAAGTTCTATTTTTCACCCCATAGGCTTTTCGCCTTGGGGCAGAATTTTTCAATAAGGGCCTGGGCCTCTCCTATCTGCTTCATGTTCTCCATATACACCTTCGCGTTGGGATAGCTTGAGGCAAAGGCGGTGCCGTCTCTATAGCCGACAACGATGGACACCCCCATGCCTATGGTCTGGCGCACCCGGGTGCTGCCCATATTATAGCCTATCCGGCCGGTCTCCTCTATGACCTTCAGGCTTTCCATGTCCGAGACCCGGAACACATGGCAGCTGTCCCGGAAGTATACCCAGAATTCCGGGCCTATAATGAGCCTTGCGGGGTATTTGTCCGTGGCGCCGTTTGTAAAGTCCGCCCGGCCTGTTGGAGCCTGCTTTGCAAGGGCCTCCTGGTCGGAGGGCGAGAGCTTTGAAAGCGTCTGCTCATACATCTGCCGGACCTTTTTCATAGAGGTGCTGCGGGTCTGTATCCAGAAGCACAGCCAGATAAACAGCGCGAAGCCTACGCCTATAAGCAGGTGCACCTTCATGACGTACTGCCACTCGTACCCAACGCCGAAGCCCAGCGCCACCATAGCGGCGACGCTTAAAGCCATCCATAGGGGCACCCGTTTCATCAGCCGCCGGTTAAAGGCCTTGAACCTGGGGGCATAGTCCTTCATCTCAGCGTCCAGCCACTGCCGGAGAGCCTCGTTCATCATACCAGTCCTCTCAATTTTGTATATTGCGAAAATATTATATACCTGCGTATATAAATATGCAAGCCCCGATTTTCTTTTGTCTTGACAAGCCCACAGCCAGCGGCTATAATCGTGGTAACCTGAAATAACCCACAAGGGGGAATAGCCGCAATGAGCATTAAAAAAGTCATCGTAGTACATAAGACACACCTGGACATTGGCTTCACTGATTCCGCCGAAAACGTCCTGCACAAATATCTGGAAACCTTCATACCCGGGGCCGTAAGGACCGCCCGGGAGTGTAACAAAGACGGCAAAAGGAACTTTGTCTGGACCGTGGGCTCATACCTTATTGAGCGCTACTTAAAGGAGGGCAGCGACCCCGAAATGCTGGCAGAGGCCATCAAGAACGGCTTTATAGCCTGGCACGGTCTGCCCCTTACCACCCATACGGAGCTGATGGACGGTAAGCTCTTCGAGTATGGTCTGAGCATATCTAAAAGGCTTGACGAACGCTTTGGCCGGCGCACCATAGCCGCCAAGATGACCGATGTGCCCAGCCACACCCACGCCATGGTTCCCTATCTTGCGAAAGCCGGGATAAAGTACCTGCATATCGGCATAAACGGCTCCTCCAAGCTTGTGAAGCTGCCGCCTCTTTGCCGGCTGCGCTATGGGGACGACGAGATAATCCTGGATTACGCGGCTCTTTATGGCGCCTCCAGTGTCTGTGGGGAGTATGCCCTGGAGTTCGCCCACACCCCAGATAACAGCGGCCCTCCTTCGCCGGAGAGTGTGGCCGCCGAGATGGAGCGTCTCCGGGAGAAGTACCCCGGGGCGGAGATAGCCTCCGGGACCATGGACCAGTTCGCAGAGGTGGTGCTGGAACGCATAGACGAGCTGCCGGTAGTCACCGAGGAGCTGGGGGACACCTGGATACACGGCGTGGCCACCGACCCGTATAAGACCGCCGCCTATTACGAGCTTCTGCGCCTGCGGGACCAGTGGGAGCGGGAGGAGCCTAAGGCTGTGGCTTCCCCGGCGTGGCGGGACTTCTGCGGGGGCCTTCTGATGGTATGCGAGCACTCCTGGGGCCGGGACGTGAAGCGCTGGCTCTCGGACTGGAAAAACTGGGAGAAGCAGGACTTCTATAAGGCCCGGGAGCGGGACCATATTACCGCCGAAGACGTGATGCCCGCCGGGGAGCTCCTTCGGGAGTTCACCCTGCATAACGAGCCCACCTTTGTCCAGGGGCTATGCTCCTATAAGCTTATGGAGGAGTCTTGGCTGGAGCAGAGGGGGTATATCCGTGAGGCTGTCACGGCACTGCCGGAGAAGTGGCGGCGCAGGGCCATAGAGAGGCTCGAAACCCTTCGCCCCGCAGGCCCTGGTGTGTGCGCGGAGCCCACTTCGGAGAGGAGCTTTGAAATTAGCGGGTACAAGGTGGAAGTGGATAATGACGGAACGGTGAAGGCAGGCGGAAACTGGCTGGGCAGGCTGGTATACGAGGTCTACAGCGCCAGGACGGTGTTTGACAACCTTGAGAAGTACAACCGCGATCTGGAGCACACCCGGGTCTGGGCCGAGGGGGACTTCTCAAAGCCCGGCCTTGACAGGGTGGAGGACCTTTGGGACGAGGCCTTTGCCTACGAACTCCAGGGCGTGGAGCGGGAGGATAATACACTGCGGCTGTGGCTGAAGGCCCCGGAGCGTGCCGCCGAAAGGTACGGCGCGCCGCGGGCCGTGACGGTGGCGTACACCTTCGGGGAGAATATTGATGTAGAGCTTCGGTGGTTTGATAAGGACGAGAGCAGAATACCCGAGGGGCTGTTCTTCGGCTTCGGCTTGGGCTATGGAAAGGGGGAGCCTGTGCGCCTTGAGAAGCTGAGCTTGCCCATAGATCCCTATAACGTCCGGGAGGGCGGCAACCGCAAGCTCCACGCTTCGCCTGTAGCAGAGGGCGGCAGCGGCACGGTCAGGAGCCTGCACGCGCCACTTCTGAGCGTGGGCGGCCGGCACCTGTACGATGAAAACGAGGAGTACGGCAGGCCGGAGGACGGCATGTGGTATCTTCTTCACAACAACCGCTGGGGTACTAATTTCCCCCTGTGGTATGGGGAAAACGCAAGATTTGAGTTCGAAATAAGCATAAACGGGGGCAGAAAATGAGTATTTCCGGCAGATTAGTCACTTCAATGTGCAAGGTTTTTCCCACGAGAGAGCCCGGCCCGGTCCTGGGGGAGCTTTGCGCCCTTAGGGGCGAGAGCCTGTCGTTTCAGCTGGCCTACCGCTGGGAGGGGCCCTATAGAGCCTGGGGCAAGGTGGAGGTGGAGTCAAAGCTCCCTGTGCGGGTGCGGGAGGTGGGCTTAGTGCCCTGCGAATACCCCTGCCACCCCTGGCACGACGAGGGGTATCTGGCCACAGAGCCGGGACTTTACCCGGATCTTCTCAGGGAGCCAAAGCGGTTTGGCATACCACTGGTAGCGGGCCAGTGGAGGAGCGTCTGGCTGGACGTTAAGACAGAAGGTATCACGGCCGGAAAATACCCGGTAACTGTAAGGATAGTGGGAGAGGAGGGCGTGCTCTGTGAGGAGAGCGCCCCAGTGGAGATACTGGATATGGAGCTGCCGAAGCTGCCCATACCCCATACCGAGTGGTTCCACAGCGACTGCTTGGCGGACTACTACGGCGCGGAGGTCTTCTCAGAGCGCTGGTGGGAGATAGTGGGGAACTTTGTGGAAACGGCGGCGGAGCATAGGTGCAATATGCTTCTGACCCCGGTGTTCACCCCGCCCTTAGATACGGCTGTAGGCGGCCAGCGCCGCACCGTCCAGCTTGTGGACGTTGAGGTTATGGGCGAGGGATATAGGTTCGGCTTTGAAAATTTCCGGCGCTGGGTGAAGCTGGCCCTGGACCGGGGCATTGAGTATATCGAGATATCCCACCTTTTCAGCCAGTGGGGGGCAAAGGCCGCGCCCAAGGTCATGGGCACGGAGAAGGGCGAGTACAGGCAGTTCTTCGGCTGGGACACCGACGGCGGCGGGGAGGAGTATACCGGCTTTCTAAGGCAGTTTTTGCGGGCTCTGAAGCCGGTGCTTGAGGAGTTAGGTATAAGCGGGCGCACCTATTTCCACATCTCCGACGAGCCCTCTTTAGAGCATATGGACAGCTATAAGCGGGCCTTTGAGGGCGTAAAGGAGGAGCTGGCGGGCTATAATATGATGGACGCGCTGTCAGAACGCACCTACTATGATATGGGCCTTGTACAGCAGCCGGTCTGCGCCATAGACCACCTGGAGAAGTTCCTAGCGGACCGGCCGGAAAAGCTCTGGGGTTACTACTGCACCGGCCAGGCGGTGGACGTGCCCAACCGCTTCATCGTCCAGCCCGGGTCTCGGACCCGGATACTTGGGGCTCTGCTCTATAAGTATGAGCTTGCGGGGTTTTTGCAGTGGGGCTATAACTTCTATAACTCTCAGGTGTCTCTCTACCAGATTGATCCCTACCGCGTCACCGACGCGGGCGGGGCCTTCCCCTCCGGCGACCCCTTCCTCGTCTACCCCGGCCCGGAGGGCAGGCCGGAGGAGTCCCAGCGGCTCCTGCTCATGGACGAGGCCATGTGTGACTACTGTGCCCTTTATGCCCTTGAGGGTCTTGTGGGCCGGGAGCGGGTCATGGAGCTTGTCGGGGAAATGACGTTTAAAAGCTACCCGGACGAGGCGGGGCTTTTGGAGTTTCGCCGGCGGGTGAACGAGGAGATAAAGGCGAATATTTAAAGAAGAAGCCCCCGGAGCTGCCGGGGGCTTCTATTCGTCAATACCGCTGCCCCTCTCTCGGAGCACGGAGACCGCAGCCCTTTTGACCTCCTCAGAGACAGCCGTGCGGTGTATCTGCCTGAGATGTCCGTCGTCATAGCGGCGGAACTCGGCCATATAGCACTCAATTATCTGCCGGCGCTCGGAGCCGGGGGCCTTTATGAAGCCTTTTAGTTTTGTGAAGAGTCCCATGGGGTTGCGTCTCCTTTCGAGGAAATCTGAGCCGCTTCGGCCACTGACGACATGATAGCACATAATTTTGTTTGTGTCAATAACAATATGTTACTTACACAAGGTTTATTATGTGCTCCACCTACCCTAAAATCAATGGGGGAGGTGATTGCGTGAAACAGGAATACAAGGGCATGTACGAGCGGTTCGGGCTGAACGTGGTGTACTACCGCAAAATGAAGCGCATGACCCAGCTGCAGCTGGCGGAACTTCTGGACATTGACAGAAGCCATATCAGCTCCATAGAGCTTGGCAACGTGGGCGTGTCCATGGATCTTATCTTCAAGATGTGCGAGGTTTTCGGCATCAAGCCAAAAGAACTTTTTGACTTCCGGGACTAGACGGGAGTCCGCAAATTTCCCTTGACTTTCCCGGCGTTTCGTGCTATATTATATAAGCCGCATACTGCGGGCTTTTAAAGCGGCGCTTAAAGAGCGTCCGCCCGAGAGTAGCGAGACTATAATAAAGGCAGGATAAGAAATGTTTGCAGTGATCGAGACAGGCGGTAAGCAGTACAAGGTTCAGTACGGCGACGTTATCTATGTGGAGAAACTGGACGCAGAGGAGAACAGTACCGTTGAGTTCCCGGTGGTGGCTGTCTTCGGCGAGGGGGAGCCCAAGGTGGGCGCGCCCTATGTGGAGGGCGCCACGGTTACCGGTAAAGTGGTAAAGAACGGCAAGGCAAAGAAGATAACCGTCTTCACCTATAAGCCCAAGAAGAACTCCAAGCGGAAGATGGGTCATCGCCAGCCATATACCAAGATACAGATCGAGGCCGTGAAGGCCTGATGATCGAAGTGGGTTTCCTCACCCACACCGGAGGCCTGCTGGGCTTTCATATCACCGGCCACGCCGGTGGAGCGGCCGGCACGGACATAGTGTGCGCGGCGGTTTCCTCGGCGGCGTACCTTGTGGCAAATACTGTCACCGAGGTGATGGGCGCGGTTCCAAGGGAGCTGACGGCTGAAGAAGGGGATATGCTTCTGCGGCTCTCGCCGGAGGACGTGCCAAAGTGCCGGACGGTGCTCCTGGGGCTCAGGCTGCACCTTACAGGGCTTGAGGAACAGTACCCGGAGGATATCCGGGTGAGCTATATGGAAATTTGAGAGCATCTATAACAATAATCGAAAGGAAGGCTTTTATTATGCTGAAAATCAATATCCAGCTTTTCGCCCATAAAAAGGGCATGGGCTCCACAAAGAACGGCCGCGACTCCGAGTCTAAGCGCCTGGGCGTAAAGCGCGCCGACGGCCAGTTCGTGCTGGCGGGGAACATCCTTGTCAAGCAGCGCGGCACCAAGATCCATCCCGGCACCAACGTGGGCAGGGGCAAGGACGACACCCTGTTCGCCATGGTGGACGGCAAGGTGCGCTTCGAGCGCATGGGCGCGGACCGCAAGAAGGTCAGCGTCTACGCCGAGTAAGCAGGGTTCTGAAGGTAGAAAAGCCTCTTCGCGGTGAAGGGGCTTTTTTGTAATAGGGGGGAGGAATACTGTGGATTTGACGAAGTTCCAGTGGACCAGAAAGCCGGAGAGCTTTACTATAAATGACAAGAGGATAGAGATAGTCACAAGGCCCTATACAGACCTGTGGCAGAGGACCTACTACCATTTTCAAAACGACAACGCCCCGGTACTCCAGACGGAGACCGATGAAAAGTATTTCAGCTTCACGGTGAAGACGGACTTTATGGACAGCGGCCACCGCTTTGACCAGTGCGGCGTCGTCATGTACCTGGACAGTGAGAACTCGCTGAAGGCCTCGGTGGAGTACGAGAATGAGGAGTTCTCCCACCTGGGCAGCGTGGTTACAAACGGCGGCTTCTCCGACTGGGCCACCACGGCGATACCCGCTAGCGTAAAGTCCATGTGGTACAGGCTCAGCCGCCGGGAGGACGACTACAAGATAGAGTGCTCCCGGGACGGGACCAGCTTTGAGCAGATGCGCATATGCCATATGCAGAAGGGCGGGGGCAGGATACGTTTCGGGATATATGCCTGCTCGCCGGAGGATTCCAGCTTTAAAGCGGTGTTCACAAATATGAAAGTGTCGGAGTGCAAATGGCCGGCCCATGAGGGCCAGCCGCCGGAGGGGCGTAAATCATGACAAGACTATTTATTGTAGAGGGACTACCCTGCTCGGGCAAGAGTACCACGGCGAAATATATGGCGGAGAGGCTTTCGGCCATGGGTAGGAGGGTGCTCTGCGTGGACGAGGGCACCGGGGAGCACCCCGCCGACTATGAGCAGAGCGCCTATGTCACCGGCGGGCAGCTGGCCTCCTTCCCGCCGGGGCTTCGGGAGATGATACGCTCACGGTCAGAGCCAAGGCTGGACGGCTATGTTGTCCCTCTCTCAAAGCTGGGCGGTGCGGCCCTTCAGCGGCTCATACCCTATAAGATATATGACTCCCTGCCCTGGGAGGCGGAGATGCCCCTGATGTTGGACAAGTGGAGAAGCTTTACAGAGAGCGCCGAGGAGCATATGCTCTATGTTTTCAACGCCGTTCTCCTACAGAACCCCATGTGCGAGACCATGATGCGGTTCAACTTTTCCATGGAGCAGTCCCTGGAATATATCGAAAAAATAGCGGAGATAATCGCGCCTATGGACCCTGCGGTGATATATCTGAAAAGCGATAATATTGCGGAGAGCGTCCGTGCGGTCTCGGAGGAGCGCCCGGGCTGGCTGGAGTCCGTTATCGGCTACCACGTAAACGGCGCATACGGCGAAAGCATAGGCGCGAAGGGCTTTGAGGGGTACATCGCCTGCCTTGAGGAGCGCCAGCGCAGGGAGCTGGAAATACTGGAGAGGCTTGGCATTAACCGCCTGGTCCTTGAGGGTCCTCGGCAGGAGTGGAACGGAAGGATATGCACCTTCATCGGGGTGCGCCCCAGGAGCTTTTAAATGGCTGTGGAGATAGCGCTGCACTATGAAGAAAAGGGCGCTGGTACTGAACGGCGGCAACCTGGACCCCTCCGGGATAAAGCGCAGTGTGCAGGTGCCCATCGAGCTGGGAGCCATAAGAGCCCCCACGCTGGTGTTAGCCGGCACCCGGGACATGGTGAAGGAGAGCCACACCCGGCTGATAGCAAGGAGTATCCCGGGGGCGAAGCTGTCAATAATAGAGGGGGACCACTTTATTGCCGGGAAGAAGCCGGAGAGGTTCAATGCGGCGGTGGGGGAGTTTTTGAAAGAAATTGAGGAGAACTGCTGAGATGAAACTACAGATAACCACCGAAAGACTAACAATAACCCCCTTCACCCTCCAATGGCTTGAAGCCTACCACCAAAATTTCACCCCCGAGGTCACAAGATATCAGTACCCTGACCCTTTCCCTGACCCGGGGACAGCCCAACAGGTGCTCTCCGGGTTCATAGCGGACATGGAGCGGGGGGATATGCTGGAGCTTGCGATACTCGGCCACAAGGGGGAATTCCTGGGCAGCGCAGAGGTCTTTGGGCTTAGGGAAAAGGCCCCGGAGCTGGGAATATGGCTGAAGGGCTCCGCCCAGGGGCAAGGGTACGGAAAAGAGGTACTTGAGGGGATCCTTGGGTATCTTGATGGGTTTCGGCGGTACGAATACTATATCTATGAGGCCGACGAGAGGAACGCGCCCAGTATATGTCTTGTGGAGAAATTTCCCCACGAAAGAGGCAGGCTCCAGAGGGTCATAACAGAGTCCGGCAAGGAGCTGATGCTTCGGACCTACCATATACGCGCCAGGAGGTAAATTATGTTTATAGACATGGCAAAAATATATATCAAGGCCGGGGACGGCGGGGACGGCGCGGTGTCCTTCCACCGGGAGAAGTACGTGGCGGCGGGCGGCCCCGACGGCGGGGACGGCGGGCGCGGCGGCAGCGTGGTGTTCCAGGGAGACAGCAACCTCTCCACCCTGGCGGACTTTCGGTACAAGCGCAAGTATCTTGCGCCCCGGGGGGAGAACGGCCGGGGCGGCAGGTGTGCCGGAAAGTCGGCTCAGGATCTGGTGGTGAGGGTGCCCATAGGGACCCTTGTGAAGGAGGCCGAAACGGGCCGGATAATCGCGGACATCTGGGACGGCGAGCCCCAGGTGATAGCCAGAGGCGGCCGTGGCGGCTGGGGGAACACCCACTTTGCCACCCCCACCCGGCAGGCCCCACGCTTCGCGAAGCCCGGCCTGCCCGGACAGGAGCTGGAGGTACAGCTGGAGTTGAAGCTTCTGGCGGACGTGGGCCTGGTGGGCTTTCCCAACGTGGGCAAGTCCACTTTAATTTCTGTAGTGTCTGAGGCAAAGCCCAATATCGCCAACTACCACTTCACCACCCTGACCCCGGTGCTGGGGGTGGTGCGCCGGGGGGAGGGCCTCTCCTTTGTGATGGCGGACATCCCCGGGCTCATAGAGGGGGCCTGGGAGGGCAAGGGCCTTGGGCACCAGTTCCTGCGGCACGTGGAACGGTGCCGTATTCTCGTGCATATAGTGGACGTGTCCGGCAGCGAGGGCCGGGACCCCAAAGAGGACTTTGAAACCATAAACCGTGAGCTTAAACGGTTTAACCCAGAGCTCTCCGAGCGGCCCATGCTGGTGGCCGGGAACAAGTGCGACTTGGCGGAGCCCGGGCAGATAGAGGAGTTCAGAAGCTTCATAGAGGGCCTTGGCTACCGCTTTTTCCCCATGATAGCTCCCATAAACGAGCAGGTGGACCCGCTTTTGGACGCGATAACGGCGGAGCTCTCAAAGCTCCCGCCTATTTTACGGTACGAGCCCGACCCGGTGGAACTGCGGCCCCTGGAGGAACTGGACCGGGGCGCGGTGACGGTCACAGAGGAGGACGGCGTGTTCTCTGTGGAGGCCCAGTGGCTGCTGCGGATAATGCGCACGGTAGACTTTGACGACAGCGAGTCCCTACAGTATTTCCAGCGGGTGCTCATTGATACCGGGGTGATAGACGCCCTGAGAGAGGCCGACTGCGGCGAGGGGGACACCGTGGACATCTATGGGCTGGAATTTGACTTTGTGGATTAGGGGGCGGCTTTAATTTGGACACATTACTGAAAGCCCCCTGCCCTGATATGCGGCGCATGAGCGCTCTGGACCTGGCGTTTGTGGGCGACGGAGTGTACGACCTTTTGGCAAGAGAATACCTTTTGCAGGAGGGGCCAAGCCCTGTGAAAAAGCTCCACGTCCGCAAGACGGCCCTGGTCTGCTGCAAGGCCCAGTCAAGGGCTCTGGCGGGACTTTGGGAGGGCCTGTCCCAGGAGGAGCGGGAGATAGCTTTAAGAGGGCGCAACGCCCATGTGGGCCATGTGCCCAAAAACGCGGATATAGCCGACTATCACGGCGCAACGGCCCTGGAGGCGCTGTTCGGCTGGCTGTACCTTATAGGTGACATAGACAGGGCCAGAGAGCTCTTTCTCCTGGCGGTGGAGGTACTGGGCTAATATAGTAAACGCATTGGTGGCTGCGCCGCCTGGTTCAAAAGAAGTGTTTACCTCGTTTGAACTGCGTTAACTATTATTCTGAAGGGAGAGGGTAAGCATGGCTCATATAGCCAGGCAAAAGGATATTTTACTGGATATTTTGTTTATAACGGCGGGAGCCGCGGTGTACGCCACGGCGGTCACTGCCCTGACCGCGCCGAACAATATAGCCCCGGGCGGGGTGACGGGCCTTTGTACCATGCTGAACTTTATGTTCGGAACGCCCATAGGTCTTATGAGCTTTTTCATCAATATCCCCATAATCCTGTGGGCCGTGGTGGACATAGGCTATAAGCTGGTGGTGCGGACCATGGCGGCCATTGTGCTGTCGTCCCTGTTCATCGACCTTTTCACCGGCTTCATGCCCGTGTACAGCGGCAACCCCATACTGGTGGCGGTGTTCTCCGGGGTGTGCGAGGGCCTGGGGCTGTCGCTGACCTTTATCCGGGGCGCTACCACCGGGGGCACCGATATGGTGGCAAGGCTCCTGGAGCGCCGTCTGCCCCATATGTCCATGGGCAAGCTGATGTTGGCCCTGGACGGCGTGATAGTAGCCCTGTCGGCGGTGGTCTTCGGCAGCATTGAAAACGCCATGTACGCCTGTATCGCCATCTTCATCAGCACCAGCGTGATCGACAAAATACTCTACGGCACGGACCTGGGCACAGGAAAGCTTTTCTATGTTATGAGCCCCAGGGTGCGGGAGATGGGAAAACGGGTCATTGAGGAGCTGGACCGAACGGTGACCTACCTTGACAGCCACGGGGGCTACAGCAACGAGCCTGGCGAAACCATGCTCTGCGTGGTGCGCCGGTTCGAGGTCTATCAGATACAGGCCATAATCAGGGAGGAGGACAAGGACGCCTTTGTGATCGTGGGGGACGCGGGCCAGATAACCGGCGAGGGCTTCAGGCCCATGCGCCCGGACGATAAGTCGCTGAAAGAGCTGCTGGGCGAAATAAAGAAAAAGTAGCGCGAAGCGTGAAGGGGTCAAGGGGAGGTATGCTCCCCTTGCAGGGTTTGGGGCAGCGCCCCAAGGTCTGCGCTGAGAGCGAAGCTCGAAAAAAGCAAAGGTCCGGCTTACAGCCGGACCTTTGCCCGCAGACAAGTTAGTACAGCTCGTTCTGCTCCTGCTCATAGCTGGATTTCTGGTTCTTGGACTTCTGGTTCTGGCTCTGAGAGTTCTGCTTGTTCTGAGAATTCTGAGAGCGGCTGTTCTGGTTGTTCTGATTCTGCTGGTTCTGGGAGTTATTCCTCTGCTGGTTCTGGTTCTGATTGTTCTGATTGCTGCTCATAACAATGACTTCCTTTCCTGCAATGATGACGAAGCTGAAGCCCTCCACAAGGCCCTGATTTTTTGGGCGGTGTGGACGTCTTCCAAAAGGTATTGTAGACAGGTTGGGCGGGATTATGCGCAGGGTGCAGGGAAATTTAATTTTGACGGAGGGCGTCAAATGAGTTATTATAAAAAGATGATGGGTAAAAATATATACCTCGCGCCAATAGACCCAAGGGAGACCGACAGCTTTATCAAGTGGATGAACGACAGAGCAGTGGCGGAGCCCTTTGGCGAGTATGGAAATACAATATCCTCCAAAGACGATTTAAAGTGGATATATGAGCCCCCGGCGCATATGCAGCGGTATGCAATAGTGCTTACAGAAGACGATGAGCTGATAGGCAGCATAAGCATACACAATATCGACCACCTTAACCGCAACGCCTTTTTGGGCATTTTTATCGGCGATGAGAAGCATCGTGGCAGGGGCTATGGCCGGGAGGCCATAGGGCTGGTACTGGAATACGGTTTTAAGACGCTGAACCTGCACAATATTATGCTCTCGGTCCACGCGGATAACCACGCGGGGATAGCCTGCTATAAAAAAGCCGGTTTCCGCGAGGACGGGCGGCTGCGGGAGTGGGTATATAAGGACGGCAGATATGTGGACAAGCTCTATATGAGCATTATGGAGCACGAATTTTTGAACTGAGGTGGTATGATGTCCCTGCCCGAAGAATTCCTCAGCAGGATGAAAACTCAGCTCGGGTCCGAGTTCCCGGACTTTTTAGACTGCTATGGCCGCCCGGCATACCGGGGCGTGCGGCTGAATACATTGAAGTGCGGCGTGGGCTTGCTAAAAGAAAGTCTGCCCTTTATGCTGACAGCTTCTCCCTTTTCAAAATTTTCCTTCTACGCGGACTATGAGGGCGGCTTTGGCAGGCTCCCGGCCCACCACGCCGGGATGTTCTATTCACAGGAGCCCTCGGCCTCCTCGGCGGTGACAGCCCTGGACCCAAAGCCCGGGGAGCGCATTTTGGACCTCTGCGCCGCCCCGGGGGGCAAGGCCACCCAGATAGCCGGGGCTATGGAGGGCAAAGGGCTGCTCTGGGCCAATGAGCCGGTAAGGCAGCGGGCTGGGGCGCTGCTGTCGAACCTGGAGCGCATGGGGGCCGTGAACGCCGTGGTTTCCTGCGCCTACCCCCAGCGGCTCTGCCCGGGGCTTGCGGGTTACTTTGACCGGGTGCTGGTGGACGCGCCCTGCTCCGGGGAGGGTATGTTCAGAAGGGAGCCCCGGGCCATAGAGGAGTGGTCCCCGGAGGGGGTGAGGGCCTGCGCCAAGCGCCAGCTTGCCATTCTCGACCAGGCGGCCCAGACCGTAAAGGAGGGCGGAGTGCTGGTCTATTCCACCTGCACGTTCTCCTATGAGGAGAACGAGGGGACCGTTAAATGCTTCCTTTCGGCCCACCCGGAATTTATAGCTGAGAGGATACCCCATGAGTTTGGACGGGAGGATATGGCCGGCGGGCTTGGCCGGCGGATATATCCCATGGAGGGGGGCGAGGGTCACTTTGTGGCCCGCTTTAGGCGCGTGGGGGAGAATATATGCAGGGCCGGGGAGTATAGGGATCTCCTAAAGGGGGGGCTTGCGGCCCAGGCTCAGAGGCTTCTGGAGGAGCTCTTTCCCGGCGATAAAAGGGGCCTGGGGCTGGCCCGAGCAGGGGACAAAATATTCCTTCTGCCAGAGAAGCTGCCGGAGCTTTCGGGGCTGGGGGTGCTCCGGGCCGGGGTGGAGCTCTTTGAGGTGAGAAAGGACCGGCTTGAGCCTTTACACGGCGCGTTCATGTGCCATGGGCCCTGCCGGAACACCCTGGAACTACCCATAGACGGCCCGGAGATACTGGCGTACCTTCGCGGCGAGGAGCTGGACTGTGAGGGCGGCGGGTATACGGCGGTGTGCGTGAACGGCGTTGTCACCGGCTTTGGCAAGGCCTCTGGAGGACGGCTGAAGAACCGCTATCCCAAGGGGCTCAGGAACCGGGGCTAGAGCCTTATAAACCCCTCTGTATAGTCCCGGCCCGTGGGCTGTATTGTGGGCGCGGCAAGGGCATAGAGGTCGTCCGCAAGGGCCTCCAGCCTGAAAATATCCTGGGCCCCGTGGGAAAGCCGACCGATATCCGAGCTTCTGACCACCACCGGCAGGCGGGAGGCTTTAAGAAGCTCAAGGCCCTTTTTTGTGCCGCCCAGGGCCCTAAGATAAGGCGGCAGCCCCATAAGGGGCGCCCTTACCCCCAGGAACGCCCAGAGGACCAGCCGGCGCACACGGGCGTGGGAGACCCGCTTGACCTTTGTGAGGACGTACAACTCTTCTAAGGAGCGGGCCTGTCCCGCGGCCCGGAACAGCCGGTGCTCGATACCCTCGGAGAGGTCCGGCAGGGCGGCGAGTTCCTCCTTCGGCATGGCCCGCAGCCTTGAGAGAATTGCCCGCTCAAGATACGCGATATCCGCCAGCCGCCCCTCCCGCCGGGCGGCTTCAACGCACCGAAGGGTGCTCTCGGGCACAAGGCCGTGAAGGTCCCCGCCGGAGAGGGCCCGCCGCCTTATCTCGCTGCCGGAGAGGGGGCCGCTTTCTCCCCCAGCTTCATCATGCCCAGCGCCCTCCCGCTTTATGGCGGTGGGCTCAAGGGCCGCGCCCTGGCACAGTATGGCCTTGCAGTATTCTATGCCCAGGTTTGCGTTTGGTCTGGACAGGGCAAAGCCAGCTTCACTGCCCAGCAGCTTCTCTATGGCCAGCTGCCGCCGGGCGGCAAAGCCTAGGTTTGGGGGGCCTTCCCCGAGGGCCTGGGAGAACTCCTCTGAGAGCAGGGCCTCCGCTATCCTTTGCAACAGATCTATGTCAGGGACCTCGCTGCCAAAGCACAGCGGTCCGGCTCCCAGGGCGGCGGCCAGAGCCACGCCACCCCCGGCGAACCGCTCCGCCCCGGCGCAGGCCCAGCTGAGGGGCAGCTCCACCACTAGGTCCGCGCCGTTTAAAAGGGCCAGCCGGGCGCGCTCCCACTTGTCCAGCATAGAGGGGCCCCCCCGCTGGACAAAATTGCCGCTCATGACGCATACCACCGGGTTCCCGAAGGCCCGGGCCCGCTCTAAAAGGAGCCTATGGCCGTAGTGCAGGGGGTCGAACTCGCAAATAATGGCAGAAAGGGCATTTTTCTGTGGCATTTTCTGTAAAACTCCTTGAATTTTTCAATATTGTATAGTATAATGTGATATGCGCAGATAATATGGTTGAAGGTCTTAACTGTATCTATTATACGAAATTATTGTCTGAAAGGAAAGAGAGATATGAAAATTCTTGTAATCAATGCGGGCAGCTCCTCGCTCAAATATCAGCTTATCGATATGGACGGGGAAAAGATGCTCTGCAAGGGCAACTGCGAGCGCATAGGCCTTGACGGGGGCATCTTTACCCACAAGACCGCCGATGGCAGGGAGCTGCATAAGGACGTGGACATGCCTGATCACACCGCCGCCTTTACCCAGGTGAAGGACGCGCTGCTGGACCCGGAGAAGGGCGTTATAAAGCACCTCAGTGAGGTGTCTGCCATAGGCCACAGGGTGGTCCAGGGCGGGGCCATCTTCCACCAGTCCTGCCTTGTGGACGACAAGGTGATAGCGGATATCGAGAGTCTTATTCCACTTGCCCCCCTACATAACGGAGCCCATGTACAAGGCATCAAGGCCTGCCGGAACCTGTTCGGCGAGGAGGTCCCCGAGGCGGTGGTCTTCGACACCTCCTTCCACGCCACCATGCCCCCGAAGGCCTATATGTACAACGTCCCCTACGAGTATTACGAGAAGTACGCCGTGCGGCGCTACGGGGCCCACGGCACCTCCCACCGCTATGTAAGCGCGCGCTGCGCAGAGCTTATGGGCAGGGACATAAAGGACCTGAAGATAATCACCTGCCATTTGGGCAACGGCTCCTCTATAACAGCCGTGGACGGCGGCAAGGTCATCGACACCAGCATGGGCCTGACTCCTCTTGACGGCTTCATGATGGGCGGGCGCACAGGAACCCTTGACCCCTCGGTGGTCACCTTCATAATGGAGAAGGAACAGCTGTCTCCCGCGGAGATGGACCAGATAATGAACAAGAAATCCGGGCTTCTGGGCATTTCCGGCGTGTCCAGCGACGATAGGGATGTCACCGCCGCCCGCAAGGCCGGGAACGAGAGGGCGAAGCTGGCCCACGACATTCTGGAGTATCAGATATCGAAGTTTATCGGCGGCTATATGGTGGCCCTGGGCGGCTGCGACGCCATGGTATTCACGGCGGGCGGGGGCGAGAACCAGTGGATGCACCGCTGGGAAATCGGGAAATACCTGGAGTTCCTGGGCGTGAAGCTGGACGAGAAGCTCAACGAGGAGACCATCCTTGGCAAGGAGGGGAAAATATCCACCCCCGACAGCAAGATACAAGTTTACGTCATACCCACCAACGAGGAACTGGTGATAGCCAGGGACACGAAGGCGTTGGTCGAGGGGCAGTGAGCCGGCGCCAGCCGGCCGCGCGAACCCTCAATAGGGGTAATTGAATATTTAGGTGAGTTTTGACAGGAGCGTCCGCGTGGGGTGGGCGCTTTTGTCTTGGTTTGGGGCATGGTTACTGGTATACGGAGTGGGCGGTACATGGAAAGAATCATACTGCCCGTACCGGGGGATTTCATGCCGAAAATGGGGAATAGGCAAAACGATACTTTTGGAGCATATGGGCTTCTTGATATACGCCAGAACAGTGATAAAAAATAACCCCCAGAAACCTTATGATTTCTAGGGGTTTAGACTTGGCGGAGCCAACGTCTTATGGAGCTGGATGTCGGAATCGAACCGATCACCTCATCATTACGAGTACCCTTTGGAGTGTTCTGCGCTGTTGTGGTTTGCGGAGAGCTGACGGCCGTGACCCCAGTGTTTTCTAGGGGTTCCGTGATTTGATTGGCGTTTCTTGCTGTGCTTTGATTTGCTCTGATGTATGGGTTTTTCTGGTGGCCGTATGGGTTTTGTATGGGTTTCTGAAAGGCCGGATTTGACGAAAAAGGAGAGGGGCACCCCTCTCCTTTACTCATTGCACGGCAGGACACACTACTTCCTTGAAAGGGGAACGCGCCGCTGCTCAGCATCAGCATGCCCGATCCATCAAACCAATTGTTATAATATCCTTATCACCCATTTCTTCCGTTCCTCCACGCCCGCCAGATTGCGCTGACCACAGGCAGCAGAACACAGATGATTACAAACCACTCTGGAAAATGCGGCATTGCTTTCCCTCCTTAACCATACCGATTTCATTCTATGCCAGATCCACTTCATCATAAAACTTTATAGACAGCAGGGCGGATATGGCAAGGAAAATAGTCCCCGCTAAAAACATTCCGCCGCATAGCAAAGCCGGTGGAGCCGTAAGCAGGGCGCTAAGGCCCGCGCCGTTGCTTTTCATCAGTGCCGCGGTGAAGACTGGGGAAATCATGATGATAAACACAAAGATAAACCTTGTTTTTTCATAGCCCAGCTTATATTGTGCCGGAAGGTAGAGGCCGACCACCACGGCAGTCACCAGGAACATCAGCGCCAGCGCATCCGGGCGAAGCTCCCCGAGCTGCGGAGCCACCATCGTCTCGATTCCGAAAATCAGGCAGCACCCCCCATAGATGAGTACACAGAAGATGTACTTCGACAGTACAAGGAGCCTTCGGGGGAAGGGAGCGGCGCACAGCAGTGCGGAGGCTTTCGGGCATTGATACTCCTTGAGCGAAACATACTGCAGCAGCATGAACACCGCGAAGATGACCGAGAGGACAAAGCCCATCGCCCCGCCGTACTCCGGAGCCCGCCAGAGCATGACCGGCGGAATGCCCACAGCCACCGCAAGCATGATAAGCACATATTTTTTCGCTATCAGGAAGTCTTTTTTCACCAGATGAATCAGCATTATAAGTTTCCCCCTTCCATGTTTCCCAGCATAATGTCCTCAATGGCGGGGCGCTCGATTATGGCGTCCGGGAGCAGTCGCTGTACTGTCGCCGCCTCTTTTGTAATGCCTGTGAACCCAAAGGATGTCTTGGAAATGCTCAGGAACAGCTTGCGTATTTCCGGGGTGAGCGCCCTGGCATTGCCTTTGACGATTCGATAGCTGTCCAACAGGGTGTCCTTTTCCTCCTGGAACACAATGCTCCCCTTGTCTATCATGATAAGCATATCCGCAATCTTGTCCAGGTCAGAGGTGATATGGGTGGAAAAGAAAACTCCTTTGCCGCCCTTACTCATGTACTCTGTCAGGATTTTGAGAAGCTGGCTTCTCACCAGGGGGTCAAGGCCGCTGGTGGGTTCGTCCATGATAAGCAGCTCGGCCTCATGGGAGAGCGCCAGGGCGAGGGCATACTTCACCCTCATGCCCTTTGAGAGAGTATTTATCTTCTGCTTTGGGTCAAGGGAGAACATATCCATGTACCCCTTGAAATCCCGCTCCGACCAGGCGGTATAGGCGGGGGCTATCACGCTTTTCATCTCGGACAGGGAGAGCTCCTCATAAAAGCTACCCTCGTCCAGAACGATACCCAGCCGGTCCTTTATCTGCCTCTCGCTCTGCTCCATGTCCAGCCCGAAGAATTTTACTTTGCCGGACTCCTTCCCTGCGAGCCACAGGAGCGTGCGCAAAGTCGTGGTCTTGCCCGCGCCGTTGACGCCGATGAAGCCCGTTATGCACCCCTCCGGCAGGGTAAATGACAGGTCACGAAGCGCAAAGCCGCCGTAGCTTTTCCGAAGCCCCGACACCTCCAAAATGTTGTCCATGTCAATCCTCCTCATACAGAATGTTCATCATTTCGTTCAGCTCATCTTTGCTGATTTTGAGAGTTTTCGCGGTCGCTATCATGTCCAGCATTTTCGCCTCCACCACCCGGCGCTTGGAGTCCCGAAGCAGCTCCAGGTTACCGGCGGTCACAAAGGTCCCGATACCCACCTGGCTTGTGACGAAGCCCTCCCTCTCCAGCTCCTCATAGACCCGCCGGACCGTCAGCACACTGACCTTCAAATCATTGGCAAAGGCCCGGATGGACGGCAGCGGGTCGCCCTCCACCAGTTCTTCCCTGAGTATCGCGTCCTTGAGCTGGTCCTTTATCTGCTGATAGAGCGGGACGTCGGAGGTGTTGGAAATCAGTATCTTCAAAGCCTGTCCTCCCTTCAATGTGATGTATTGACATACACACTATAACATTTATACACTTATTTGTCAAGAGGTAATTTTTTGGCTCTTCTTTCTATTCGTCCTCGTCATATTCTCCAGCCACAGCCAACCCAATTTCCTCAGAAACCTTCCTCAGCTTACGCAACTCAGTTTCAACGGCAACGGAGTCCATCAGTCCAGTCGCCGCTGCCATCTGCGCAAGCACGTCCAAGTCCTCGCGTATAACCTTCAGCTCGTTCATCATGCCATAGTAGTCGGCAGGCGGAGCCTCCCTCGGCGCAATCTTGTGTAACAGCATTCTCATATACTCCGACTTGCTAATTTTACACCTGCGCGCGTTCCTCTCCAACAACTTAAAATCTTTCTGTGAAAGCCGTATGTCAAACTTGCGTTTATCTGTCAACTAAATCCCTCCTTCAGCGCGTCAGCGCTCTGAAAATGTGGGGTCATAGGGTTCGCCCTATCCAGTCTGCGTTTGCCGCACATTTGTCCTTACAAATGTGTGTACAAATGCGATGCTGGCTCGTACAAAAACCGTCCTACGGCCGCTTTCTGTACTTGCGCCCCCTTCAGGGCCGCTTTGATACCCGGCAAACCGGGTGTGTGTCAGGTGTGTCAGCCCAAAATAGAGGTCTCTACGCGAGAGCCAATTTTTCAACCCTTATATTTCGTTGACACACCTGACACACCACTTGTTTACAGACTTATTCTATCATCAATTTTAAGCTGAACCCCGCACATCATAGCCGTTGCGTTTACTGACCTCCCGGCCCCTTTAGGCCGCTTTCTCCTGATTTGCGCATACCCCTCCATGCCCTGCTTGAAGGCCGGATAGCCGTCCGCAAACTGTCCGTTGCGCTGGCACCAGTCACGGTATTCGCGGTAAACGTCCTCTGTACGGACTTCACCTTCGGAGTCAAACTCAAGCATTTCCTCAACGAATCTCGTCAATTTATCGCTGTCATGCTGGTATTTTTCGGTGGCGCTCTGCACCGATTCCGGCGGTTCAAACCCTGTTTCCCGCATAAGCCAGAGGCCATCTAAGCACCAGTTCAACACCCCGGACAGTTCCTTTTCCAGCCGTTTTTTGAGAGTTTTATCTTGTTCTTCCGGCGAAAAGTGGCGGTTAAACGGCAGAACTTTCACCCTCCCGGAGCTAAAAATCGTCACATCATTGGCCTTTGGCAAGTGATTTGTGTTGATGAAAAGTTTGAATTGCGGCTTAAATTCAAAGCTGTTTTCGTTGAGAAACCGGGCAGTCATGGTGTCGTTACCCGTCAGAGTTTTCACCAGAGCGGCGCTCAAAACCATCTGCTTGTCCGGCTCGGAGATGTTCACCGCCCTGGCTCCTGCCAGCTTTGCAATGTCCTCAGAGGGGCCGCTGGCGTTGTAATTTTGCCTCAGTGCTATCGTTTCCGGCCGGGCAGCCTTGCCGTAGTCGCCCAGCATTTTCATGTAGGTTTCCATGATGGTGCCTTTACCATTGCGGGTGGTGGGGCCGTACAGGAGGAAGAAACACTCCTCAGATGTGTCCCCGGTCAGGCCGTAGCCCAGGGCCTTTTGGAGGTAGGCGGCGAGGTCAAGGTCGCCTTCCATGACATCTTGGATAGTGTGTTCCCACAACTCCGAGCGGGCCTCTGGAACGTATTTCACGCCAGAAATGGTTGCCAGCATATCGTCTGGGTCATGTTCATAGAATCTCCTCGTCTGCAAATCCAGCGTACCATTGGTGCAGTTGAACAGGTAGGGCTTGCTGTCAAAGTCGCTGAGTTTTGCCGGGTAGATGCTCATAGCGTCTTTCAGAATTATCTCCCGATAGTGGCGAATCTGCCACCGTTCCACAGCCTTGCGGTAGTCGCTGCGCTCGCGTCCTTCGGTCAGAGATAGTGCGTAAATCACCAGTTCGTCCGCTAATCTCTTGCACAACTCCATAGCTCTGAGATTGCCTATGTCCGGCTCCCACAGCTTGCCAGAGTAGGTGTACCAGAGCTTTCTCTCCGGCACATAACGGGCGATATCCCGGTAGTAATCGGCAAACAGATTGCCGTTGCCGATATCTGTGCAGGCGTAACGAGGATTGCACTCGGGCGCGAATTTTTCCAAAACCGTCATTTTGTCGTTCATAGGCACACCTCTTGACTTCCCCTGCCGTCCATGATACAATGTGCCTGTGAATGTAGTTCTTGCCCTTTTCCGACGTTGCCGCGCCGGGAGAGGGCCTTTCTTTTTGCGCTCATTGCACCACCTCGCTATCTGTGGCGTTCAACTTTTCCATCAGGCGGGGGACATTGATGAAGTACACCGTGCCGCTCTTGATGCAGGGGACGGTACCAGCTTTACAGCCGTTGCGAAGGTAGTACATGGAGAGGCCGGTTGCCTGTGAAGCCTCTTTGATCTTCATGAACGGTGTGTTCGCTTTCCCCTGGTAGTTCTGACTGACTTTCTTCATTAGCATATTCCTTTCTGTTGATTTAATCTTGACAAGCTGCTATTTGCTTGTTATACTCTATTGTAGACACCCGATAAGCGTTTGTCAAGTGTTTTAGCCACAAGAGCAGCAAGTACAACAGAAACGAAATTTAGTGTAAAGGAGAATTTCAATGCCGAGAAAAAAAGAGCCGTCCAGTGTGACGGAAAAAGGATTATTCCCCACCCGATTGAGGGAATTGATGCGAGAGACAAGAACTACACAAAAAATGTTGGCAGAGGCCGTTGGTGTTCGCCCACAGACCATCAGCCTGTATACCACGGGGCAAAGCTACCCGGATGTGAACGGTATACGGAAGATCGCGGAGTATTTCCAGGTGTGTTCTGACTACCTGCTGGGACTTTCAGACGCACCTACCTTTGATACGTCTGAGCAGGCTGTTGTTGACGCGCTGGGGCTGGATTATAAAGCTGTCCGCTATCTATTCGCTGCAAAGGCAAACCAAGAAGCGCCACATAAAGGTGTAGAACGTCAGGAACTGTTGTCTTTCCTTCTGGGCAATCTTTACTTCGACTTTATGCTGGCTGAGTGCTGCATCTACATCGACAAAAAGCGTGAAGAATCTGACAGGAGCTTTTTTGACGACCCAGAAAGCAGTATGTGCATGGATGTTCTCAAAAGGTATGGCTATGAAATATCTACAAAGGAAGAACAGGCAAGTTATATTTTCAATGAGAAAGTAATTCCTGTTCTGAGAGATCTTCTAAACCAATATGCAAATCCTAAGGAAATTCGGTAAGGAGGTGTGACGAACTGTGCCAAGTATACGAGAGGAACAGACGAAAGCGGGGAATAAATTCTACGAGATTCGTGTCAGCAGAGGGCGGGGTAAGTCATATCTTACTACTCGCTGGTATCCCCCGGAAGGGTGGAGCAAGCGCGCCATTGACCGGGAACTTGCCAAACAAGCAGCAGAATTTGAGCGGCAGGTGCAAGCCGGTGAAGTGGTAAGCCGGGAGGAACAGGCCGAGATTGACCGCCAGCGAGCGTTGGAATCTGCTAAGATAAAGACCCTAAAGCAGTATGGAGACGGCGTATTTATGCCTGCCAAGACCGTTACTATGAGCGAAAACAGTCGCAATTCTTACCAGGGAATATTGCGCAAGTGGGTATACCCTGCACTTGGAGAACTCAAATTGCCGGACATTACCGCCGCCGAAATCAGTGCCTTACTACTCTCTATGCAGGCGGCGGGCAAGGCTCAAGGTACTTGCGTAAAGGTGTATGCAATCCTAAAAAGTCTGTTCAAGATGGCGTATTTATCCGACCTTATAGACCGTAACCCGATGGATAAAGTGGAAAGGCCCAAACCCCGCAAAGACGAGTTAAAAAAGCCCACCGAGGCAGAAAGCTACACGGCAGGCGAATTGAAATATATTCTGGATTGTTTGCAAAATGAGCCATTGAAGTGGCAGGCATTTATGTCTTTGCTGATTGACACAGGTTTGCGCCGTGGTGAGGCGTGTGGGCTTCGCTGGGAGTTTGTTGACCTGAAAGCAGGACGGATCACAATAGCCGGAAACCTATGCTATACGCCTGCCAGAGGGGTCTACATGGACACGCCAAAGACCAGCCAGGCAAGGACAGTAGATATAGCTCCTGACGTTGTGGAGCTGCTAAGAGCGTTACGGCTCGAGCAAGCAGCGGGGTGTCTTTCACCTTATGTGTTCAGTCAGGAGGGCAGTGCGGAGCCTATGCACCCACAAACGCCCACCCGGTATATGAGGGACTTCGCCAAGAGGTATAATGTTCCGGGATTGCACCCCCATAAACTTCGTCACAGTTTCGCTTCAGTAGCTATCACCAACGGTGCGGATGTGGCTTCCGTCAGTGAGAAGCTGGGCCATGCAGACAAGTCCACCACATTAAGAATGTACACTCACGCCGATGCCGAAAGTGTCAAAAGAGCTGGCGACATCTTCCGAAACGCACTGAAGACTGCCGAAAATGGAGAATAGACAAATCGATACTTTTAGAGCGTATGGGTCTCGGTATGGGTTTCTTGGCATGGGTTGGAACCAGTAATAAAAAAGAAAACTCCCAGAAACCTTGCAGTTTCTAGGAGTTTTCCTGGAGCTGGATATCGGAATCGAACCGATCACCTCATCATTACGAGTGATGTGCTCTACCGAATGAGCTAATCCAGCACCAAACATATCATATTATACACCCTTTTGTGGCATACGTCAAGCCAAATCTTACCCTGCTGTCACATTTTTCTCCGCCCGGCATATCCTGTATAAGAGAAATATAGCAAACGCACTTGAAAATCATTATTTCCGATTTTCAAGTTGCGTTTACTATATTATGAAAGGGGGACAAGACCATGAAGCAGGAAAGCTCGTTATGGGCGCCATCGCCCCAGGCGGGCTCGGAGGATGTGCTGAGGCTCTTGGACGAATCCCACAGGCTCCTTTCGGCCATACTTCTGGGCGTCATTATGCAGATGCGCTCTCTGGAGCTGGAGCGCTGCCGGCTGCTGGGGGCGCGGGTCCAGGGGGTGGAGCAGTTGCAGCTTTCAGCTTCCCTACTGTCCGTATGGGCCCTGATGGGCTTTAACCGTCAGGCCGAGGAGTTATCTGACCCATGTGACCAGACCCTGGGTTCCGCAAGCCTTACCATCGGCCTGATACGCCTGATGAAGCTGCTGGCCCCGGAACAGACCCTCCAGGAGGAAGTGGTTGAATTTGCAGAGCCTGACGGCTTGGGATAAGCCCTGCTCACACATCTGAATAAAGCTTCTCGTAGACCTGCCAGTTCTTTGTGACCTTCTTCACATAGGCTGCCGTCTCCGGGAAGGGTATACTTTTTAAGGTGCGCCCATCATTGGAGTGCTCCGGCTCCATAAGCCATCGGTCAACATTGCCAATCCCGGCATTGTAGGCGGCGAGGGCCACCTCCGGCGCGGCATAGTGGTCTAAAAGCCGCCTTAGAAGGGCGCAGCCGCAGTGCACGTTGTCGTCTACGTCATATCTGTCCAGGCCACCGTTCTCCGGCGGATGCTCCTCTGCCATCCAAAGGAAGGTCTCCTCGGTCAGCTGCATAAGCCCCATAGCCCCTGCCCTGGAGCGGGCATTGGGGTCAAAGCCGCTCTCCGCCTTTATGACGGCATAGACCAGCTCCGGGGGCAGGCCGAATTCCTCCGCCTCCCTGCCCACCGTCTCGCTGAACCGGCAGGGGTACATCTGACGGAGCGCCCAGCCGCTTATTTTTGGGGCGTTCAGCGCTGCGGCCACGGCCAGGACCGCCAACGCCGCCATCACCGGCAGCAGCCATTTCCTTCTTCTTTTCATCCGACTGCCCCCTTCAGCTCTGCGCATATCCGCTCTATTTGGGACTCTAAGGTACCGCCGCCGTTGTCAACTATATAGTCCGCCCGCGCGGCATAGTAGCCCTCGGGCTGCTGGGACCGAAACCTCTCCAGCGCCCGCTCCCGGGTAAGTCCGTCCCGCTCCAGAACCCGCCGCAGCCTTATGGCCTCCGGGGCGGTCACGGCGAGTATCCTCCGGCATATCCTGTCAAGACCCGCCTCGAACAGGGTGGGCGCGTCCAAAAGCATCGGGCCGGAAAGTCCAGAGTCTTTCAGGCTCTTTAGCTCCCGCCGGACCGCCCGGACAATGGGGGGGAAGGTTATCTCGCCCAGGAGTTTCACGCCCTCCGGGTCCCGGAAGGCCCGCGCCGCCAGTTCCCGCCGGTCCAGCTTACCCATCGGGGCCACCTCTGACCCGAAGGCCCTGCAAAGCTTTTCTATACAGTCCGCGTCGTATACGTCGTCGCGCCGGGTCAGTCCGTCGCAGTCTATCAACTGGAAACCCCGATTTACAAGTTCTGCCGCCACGGTGGATTTTCCCGCGCCGCTGGGCCCTACCAGACCCACTATCATGGGTCCCGGCAGCTTTTCAATACAGAACCCGGCGGCTCGGGCCAGCCGGTTGTACACGGCAAGGCCTACCCCCGTCCTGCCTGGCAGCTGGGCGAGGGCCCTTTTGGCCCCTAACTCATCCAGACGGTGCAAAGCGTAAAACAGCCGCCTTGCCTGGGTCTCCCGGTCATAGCGGGGCCCATAGGCAAGGGCGGGCATTTTCACCTCTGCCGCTGTCTCGTCAAAGCACAGGGCGTATGTGCCCTGTGTTTCCCCGAGACTGTTTACATACTCGATATATTCCTCAGGCGAGCCGTCAATCACCTCTATCCGGGCCCTGGGGGCGTAGTGCTTATACTTCATCCCCGGGGACCGGGCGGGCTCTCCGGGCTTAAGCTCCCCTATAACGGCGGGGTCTACCTCAAGCTCCCCCAAGACGGAGCGAAGCTGCCCCTCTGTGACCCCGCCGGGCCGCAGGAGCCTGGGCACATCCCCGCAGAGGGACACCACCGTGGACTCCACCCCCACCTGGCAGTCGCCGCCGTCCAGCACCGCGTCCACCAAGCCCGAGAGGTCCTCATAGGTATGGGCGAAGGTGGTGGGGCTGGGCCGTCCTGAAATATTTGCCGAGGGCGCAGCCAGAGGCACGCCTGCCGCGTTTATAACGGCTCTCGCCGCCGGGTGTGACGGACAGCGCACAGCCACGGTATCAAGCCCGCCGCTGGTCTCGTATGGCACCAGCGGCGACTTTGGCAGTATTATGGTCAGGGGGCCGGGCCAGTACCTCTCCGCCAGCTTCAGAGCTCTCCCGGGCAGGGAGCTCACCAGCGGGGCCCACTGGCTGACCTCTGTGATGTGCACTATCAGCGGGTTGTCCCCGGGCCTGCCCTTGGCCTTAAAAATCCCCTTAACGGCCTCGGGGTCCAGGGCGTTGGCCGCAAGGCCGTATACCGTCTCGGTGGGTATGGCAACTAAGCCCCCGGCCCGCAGTATCTCGCCGGCCCGGGCGAAGCCCCCCGGGCTGTCGCGCAGTATCTCCGTTATCATGATACGCTCTCCCGCAGCTTTTCGGCCCGGTCGGCGGCGATTAGGGGGTCGATAAGAGCGTCCAACCCACCGGCCAGCACCTCCTCCAGCTTATAGAGGGTCAGGCCTATCCGATGATCCGTCACCCGGGACTGGGGGAAGTTATAGGTGCGTATGCGCTCGGAGCGGTCCCCGCTGCCCACTTGGGAGCGGCGGGCCTCAGCCACCTCGCTGCTCTGTTTCTCCTGTTCGCGGTTTAGGAGCCGGGCTCTTAATACCTTCATGGCTTTGTCCTTATTCTTATACTGGCTTCGCTCGTCCTGGCACTCCACCACCATCCCTGTGGGCAGGTGGGTGATGCGTATGGCCGAGGAGGTCTTGTTGATGTGCTGGCCCCCGGCTCCGCTGGAGCGGAAGGTGTCTATCTGCAGGTCCTTGGGGTCGATGTCTATCTCTACCTCCTCCGCCTCCGGCAGCACCGCCACCGTGGCGGCGGAGGTGTGTATCCGGCCCTGGGTCTCGGTTTCGGGCACCCTCTGGACCCGGTGGGCCCCGCTCTCAAACTTCAGCCTGCTATAGGCCCCCTGGCCGTCGATAAGGAAGCTGACCTCCTTAAAGCCCCCCAGTTCCGTCTCGTTAAGGGAGACTATCTCCGTGCGCCAGCCACGGCCCTCGGCATAGGCGGTGTACATCCTATAGAGGTCATAGGCAAACAGCGCCGCCTCCTCACCGCCGGTGCCGCCGCGTATCTCCACTATTACGTTCTTTTCGTCGTTGGGGTCCTTGGGGAGCAGCAGCAGCTTTATCTCCTCGGAAAGCTCCCCGGCCCGCTGGGTATTCTCCCGAAGCTCCTGCTGAGCCAGCTCCCGAAGCTCCTTGTCCGAGGACTCCAGCAGCTCCTTTGCGTCCTCTATGGCCCCTTCGCACTGCCTATACTCCCGGTACGCCGTAACTATTGGCTCCAGCTCCCGGCTCTCCTTCATAAGGGCGGTAAAGAGGGCGGGGTCCCCGGCACTCTCCGGGTCATAGAGCTTTTCCGAAAGCTCCTCATAGCGGTTCTCGAACACCTGCAAATTCTCAAACATCGATTTTCCTCACTCCCGCAGGAACGCCGCGTCCCTCTCGGGCACGCCGCCCTCGTCGGTCACATAGCGCTCCACCCGCATATGCAGGTCGTATTTTTCCCGAAGCCGGGTTATCTCGTCCATCATTGGCGTGGCGTGGTGAGCGTCTATGGCCGCCTGATCCCGCCAGCTGTCGATGAGGAGCACTGTCCCGGGGTCGTCCACGGGTATGAAATACTCATACCTGAGGTTTCCCTCCTCGGCGCGGATACGGTCCACAACGCCAGTTTCTGTCATCTCCCTAGCGAACTCCCCGGCGCTGCCGTCCTTGCCCGTATAGTATATATTGACAGTAATCGCCACTCTATTCACCTTCCCGGATTATCTTCTTTATATTCTTCTCTATCTTGCGCCTTGAGACCATGACCTCCCGGCCGCAGCCTGTGCATCTGAGCTTAAAATCCATCCCTGCCCGCAGCACCAGGAACTCCCGGCTGCCGCAGGGGTGGTTCTTCTTCATCTGTAAGCGGTCGCCCACCTGTACGTCCATACTGTTCCGCCGCCTCCCTAATCAGAGGGCGGCGTGGCCGCCAGGCCCCCGGAGAAGTTCTTGGGGGCGGGCTCGTTCTGGGCTATGGCCTCCTGGGCGCTGCCGATGGTCACGGCCATGGTATAGCTGCCGATGACCCAGCAGGCCTCTCCCGCCGAGCCCGGTATGCTCACGGTAACCGGCACGTCCACGCTGCCGGAGCTGGCCGTCACGTTGCTCATATCCACCTGCACCATCACAGAATCCCCGGTAAGCTTGTTCACGTGGGCTTCGGGTCCGGCCACCGCCACGTCCAGGGTCTTGGCAATGGGCAGGGCCGCAAGCTCGCCTGTGGGGCCGTTTATCACCTGGATATTGTCCTCGGGCACGGTTACCGTCTGCTGCCGGTAGCCGTTAAGGTTGATGGTCACCGTCACCTGGCTGATGGTGTTTGTGCCGGTGTTGGTGATGTCCCTGGTGTTCTGGGGTATGGGTATCTCAAAGCTCCTTGTCACCGTGCCGTGGCTCAGGTCCAGCTCGGCAAAGTCCATCACGTTGTCCATGCGTATCTCGGAGACGCTCCCCAGAGCCTCGGCGGAGCCGGCCAGATCGATGCTCTCGGGCTCCACGGTAATGCGGCTGTCGGAGAACTGGGCGGGCCTGTGGGCCAGAGTGACCACCACCGGCACGGTCTTCTTTGGGTATACGGGCACGGTTACCTGTACCGTGTCCACGTCCATGGTGAGGTACATCCCCGCCGTGTCCGTGACCTCCAGGCCGTCCTGGTCGTATAGCCGCACCGGGCAGGTGAGCTCCTCGTTCTCTCGGAGGGGACTGTCTATATTGTACACCACCGCCGCCCTGCTTATCTTGTTCACCGAGGACTCAGGCCCGCTGATGGTGACCTTCTCCTCAGAGAGCACCGGCGTGCCCGGATAGAATCCTGTGCCCACGGTGAAGCTTATCTGGGGCTCTACGTTGAGGGCCACCTCCTTATAGCGGTCGTACTCCAGGGTGATCTCCTCGGGGCTCATGGAGACCACCTCATAGTCGGAATAGGTGGACTTCTTTGCCACGCGCACCTGGGCCGAGGCCTTCTGGGTGGTATTGCCGGTGAGCTTGGTGGAGGTGGGGTTAAGGGCCGCTGTGACCTCGAAATCCTCCGCCGAGAGCTTAGAGGTTATCATATTGCTGCCCGAAACCTCTATATCCACCGTCTGATAGCTGGAACCCCAGACCCTAAGCCCGTCGGCCTGGGCCTCGGGGGAGAGAGTAAACTCTATGGGCACGTCGTAGACCGTGCGGTTCAAATCGCTGCTGCCCGCGGCGGTGATGAACCAGCCCACCAGCGCCGCTATAAAAGAGCAGGCCAGCACGAAGCTGTTGTGGTATATGAGCCCCGAGAGCCTGAAGCGGCGCTTTTGCTGACGCTCCGGCCCCCGGTCCTGCTCCACGGTATTTTTTCTTGTGTTCACAGCCCTTACCTCCCCTCTTTTTTACCTTTATTAAGTCCCAGCCGGCCAAGGAGGCCATTGCCCTGGGCGACACCCTCTGTGCCGATAAGCTCCGCGAAGAGGGTCTCTGAGAGGGTGACCCGGTTATAGTTCCTTGTGAGTTTTCCTCCCACGGCGATGGATATCTGCCCGGTCTCCTCAGAGACCACCACCACCACCGCGTCCGAGTTTTCGCTCATGCCTATGGCGGCCCGGTGCCGGGTGCCAAGCTCCGCCGAAACGCTGTCGCTGGCGGTAAGGGGCAGTATGCACCCGGCCGCGCACACCCGGCCGCCTCGGATTATCATGCCCCCGTCGTGCAGGGGGGCCTTATTGAAAAATATGTTCGCTATAAGCTGGCCCGAGGGGCCCGCGTCCACCAGGGTGCCGGTGGAGATTATCTCCCCGAGCTTTGTCTGCCGCTCGAAGACGATAAGCGCCCCCATCCTCAGCTGCTGTAAAATGGCCGTGGCCTCCACGACCCCCTCTATAGCCGCCCGGGTCTCAGCGCCGTCCCGGCTCTTGCCCCCAAGGTTACTGGTGATGGACTGGACGGCCTTGCTGTGGCCCACCTGCTCCAGGGCCTTGCGTATCTCCGGCTGGAACAGTATCACCACCATTATGACGGTGGACTGCAAAAACGCCCTTAGTATGCTGTTTAACATCAGCAGGTCCCCGTAGAAGGACAGAAGGTACAGCGCCACCAGGAGGATTATACCCTTCACCAGCTGTCCGGCCCGGGTGTCCCGCACCAGCTTTATAAGCGCGTACAGCAGCAGGGTGACTATAGCCACGTCAATAGCGTCCTTAAATGAAAACCGCCTTAGAAGGTCCAGCACGGTCCCTCCCGTCCGGGTGACAGTGTCGATGAAGGTTCCCATATGTTCCAGTTCCTCGCTTCCTTGATTTATACCTTATCTATTCTATCACAACCTATGGTTAAAGAAAAGGCTTTTTTGTCAGAATGGGCCTAAGTTTTACAGTTCTTTAATAAAGATGGGGCTGCAGCAGCAGCTACAGCCCCGGGGTTTAATAGTTTACGATTAAACCCATTACATCTTTGAAACGGCCATGGCAAGGACGTCCAGCTCCTGCCGTCTTGTGAACAAGGACACCGAGGCCCGCACCGTGCCGTTTTCCTCTGTCCCGAATTTCTGGTGGGCGCAGGGGGCGCAGTGCAGCCCGCAGCGCACGGCAATGCCCCGCCCCGCTAGGCGCGCGCCCACCTCCTCGCTGGGAATATCCCCCACGTTGAAGGACACCACCGGCACATACCAGGGAGCCTTGGGCTCCGGGGTATAGAGCTTTACCTTTTTTATACCCGACAGCGCCCGGTGCAGGTAGGCCGCCTTGCCCATCTCCTCCCGGTAGATGTTCTCAGGCCCCTTCCCGGACACAAATCTTACCCCGGCCCATAGTCCTATGATCCCCGGCACGTTTATGGTCCCCGCCTCGTACCGCTCCGGCGGGTCGTCGGGCTGCAGAAGGCTCCTGGACTGGGTGCCCGTGCCGCCCTCTATCAGGGTCCCCAACTTGTCCCCGGGGTTCCGCAGTACCAGTATCCCAACGCCCATGGGGCCGTACAGCCCCTTATGCCCAGCGCAGCACAGATAGTCTATGCCGCTTTCCGTGATGTTTATAGGCACCACCCCGGCGGACTGGGCCGCGTCTACGCATATCTTCGCGTCGTACTGGTGGCAGAGGGCGGCAAGACGCTCCACCGGCACACGGACCCCGAACACGTTTGAAGCCTGGGTACAGACCAAAAGCTTTGTCTTTGGGTTCATTGCCTGCCTGAAGGCGTCCAGGGTAGCGTCGTTGTCGCCGGGAACGACCTTCGCCACAGAGTAGGCGACGCCCTTCGATGATTTCAGCGCCTCCAGGGGCCGCATAACGGCGTTATGCTCCAGGTCCGAGACCACCACGTGGTCCCCGGCTGAAAGGGTCCCCTTTATCACCAGGTTCAGAGCTCCTGTACAGTTCGCCCCAAACACCACGCATTCGGGCCCGGGGGCCCCGAACAGCGCGGCCACGTCCCTTCGGCACTGGTATACCGCCTGGCCCGTGAGCACGCTCATCGCGAACCCTCCCCGGCCCGGGTTCGCGCCGTAGCGCACCACCGCCTGGCCCATGGCCTGTACGACGCTTTGGGGCTTAGGGTAGGTGGTGGCTGAGTTGTCCAAATATATCATATTACCGTTCATAGGGCTGTCTCCTGTTCAAGGCGGCCCAATATCTTTATCCCGTTTTCGCTGAGTATCCGCTGTGCCTCCTCTGCGCCTCGGGGCACATATAACCCATAGCCGCAGCCGGAGGTATTGCTCGGGGGGATGCGCTCCACATAGGCCCGGAGACCCTGACGCAGGAGCAGGTCGCGGCCCTTCATTGCATAGGTGACGGAGCTCAGCAGGATAACAGGCTTGCCCATCATGATCACCTCAGTTTTTAATACTATAGCAAAGCCAGCCTTTGGGGGCTTTGCTATACGTTATCATATGCCGGGCCGGGCCGGGTGGTGACGGCTGGTCCAACAAAAAAGACCCCTGATTTATCAGGGGTCTTTTGCTATATAAACGGTGATTATGGTTTTTATTATATATTTAGATTACCCAATAAAGCATACCCCAAAGGGGAGTATTTACCTGCGGTCAAGATACGCGCAGCGTTCGGGGTAGACAAACCCATAAGTGTTGGTCTTATACGCCGCCCCCGCGGCGGCGGAATTGCCCTCGTTATAGTTGCCGAAGAAGAACATCTTGCATTCGGCCAGCCTGCGGTACACAAGCCCGGGCGTCACCGCGCCCCCGGCTATGTGCCAGAGCAGCAGCTCCGTGGCAAGGGAGGTGGAGTCGGCATAGGTAAGGTCCACCTGGCGGCTGCCGCTGAGCTTCACATACCCGGAGCCCACCCAGCCGGTCTTGCCGTTATAGCTGGTCTTATACCAGACCTCCTGCTTCATGTCGGTGCGGACCACCCGCACGTCAACGATCTTTAGGGAGGCCCCTCTGGGCACGGTGCCCAGTTTCCTGCTTGTGGAGGTGGTGAAGGCGTACAGTACGGCGGGGTTGTCGCTGGAGCCGGTGTTCACAACGCCCGATACCGGGTTGGAGGCCGAGGCGTTGGGCGGGGTCACCATGTTCAGTATCATGTTGGCGGCGTCGCTCTCATCCTGGCCTATATAGCCGGTGCCCACGTTATATACCCAGCTTACCAGCGCGTCGAACTGTGCCTGGCTCATTTTGATATTGTGCTTTTTGCGGAAGTTCTCCACCGCCCGGGCGTAGACCCCCTCGTCAGCCTTCTCCACCAGCAGCGCGTAGGCCTCGGTGTCCGTAAGGTTATTGTAGAAGGTGTCGTTGGCGTGTGCCACCACATAGCCGCAGCCCACGGTGGGGTTTCCGGCCACCAGCCGGTCGTCCTCCACCTCGTGGACAACGCCCTCGAAGTTCTTTATCTCTCTCATGCCCAGGCTGCTGAGCCTGCGGGTCTCGCTTGTGGCCTCGGTATAGCTGACAGAGTTCTTCACCTGCACGGTGAATTCAACGTATTCGCTGGAATAGGAGCCGCCCTTGCTGGAATAGGCCCTTATGGTATAGGTCCCGGCGTTATTAAAGGTCACGTTCTTTTTGAACACCTTGGTGCTGTTTGTGGGCAGGCCATGCTCCGACGCGTTGCTCTCCGAGGTATAGGAGGTAGTGGTATAGCTGCCGCTCTCCGGGCCCCCGGCGATATCGAAGCGCACCCCGTCCCTGCCGCTGTCGGTAATGGCGATAAGGTCAAAGCTCCTGCCCTTTTGTACAATGCTCTCAGAGGGATAGGCAAACCTTATCGGCTCCGCAGCCGTGACCGTCACCGTGCAGGTGCCCTTTTTGTTGCCCGCGCCGTCGGAGTATGTAAGCACTGCCGTGCCCGGGCTTCCCGCGTACACTATGGCACTCTGTTTGGTGCCGCTGTAGTTGATGGTATAGCCAACTCTCGCCACGCTGTCATTTGAGCTGGTCCACTTCATGGCCTTCACATTGCTGCCGGCAGTGGCGTCCAGGCGCGCGCTCATATACTGGCGCATACTAAGGCTGGAGGCGGACAGGGAGCCGCTCTGGGTGCCGCTGTTTCCGCCGGTATAGAGCTTAACATAGTCCCCAAGAACGAAGCCGGTGACGCCGCTCTGCGTCCTTATCCCCAGCCAGGGGGACTTGCTTATGTCGGTCACCGTGAGCAAAGTCCCGTTTGGTACGGCGGTGATAATAGCACCGTCCACCGGGGCCTTACGCACGTTCAGTCCGTTGTCCGAGTTGACCTGTACTATAGAACCCACCTGGATTCCGCCGGGCGCCGGCGGATCCGGCGGTGTGGGCGGGTCGGGCTGCTCCACGGGCTCGGCGGCCTCGGCTATCTCCTTAAAGGCCCAGTGGGACTTGGGCACGTCCGTAAACTTCTGTTTATCGCTGTTGGCGGCAAAACTGTCGTCCCGGCGCTCCAGGGCGCTGTTCATAATCCTGGCCACCTGGCAGCGCTGCAAATTGTCATCGGGCCCAAAGTTGCCGTTGCTGTAGCCGGCTATCCAGCCCTTCTGCTGTACAGCGGCTATGGCCTCATAAGCCCAGTGGGTATCGGGCACGTCGGGGAAGGAGGCGCTGCCCTTCTCCAGATCAAAGCACCTGCTGAGCACCACCACAAATTCCGCCCTGGTTATGGGCTCGCCGGGCCGGAACCTGCCGTCCGTGCCGGTCATCACGTTAAGGGTGCTCATGGCCGCAATGGCCGGATAGGCCCAGTAGCGGCTGGAAACGTCGGAGAAGCTGGCGGAGGCGCCCTCCGGCTTTGTCTCCAGCAGGTTATACATGACCTGGGCCACCTCGGCCCGGGTTATAGTGGCGTTGGGCTTAAAGCGCCCGTCTGAAAAGCCGTTCATATACGGCTCGTGGCCGCCGGTCCTGAGCTTGGCAAGGGCCGCTCTGGGGGCCTGGGGAGCTATGTACTCTTCGTCGTCGGACTCCTCCGGGGCGGGTCCGTCGGCGTCCTCCTCTTCTTCCTTCTCCTCTTCTTTGTCCTCCTCTTTCATTATCGGTTCCTCCGGCTCCTCCCCCGAGTGATCGGGCTGGACTTCGCCGTTTTCCTGCTGCTGCCCGGTTATGGGTTCCGCTCCCTCTTCCGCCACAGCGTATATGGGGAGAACAGCCATCAGCACTGCCATAAACAAGGCTGTCAGCAGCTTCATCCATCGTATTCGCATATTGAAAATGTACCTCCAGAAAAAGTTGACCGGGTCGCAAGACCCCTGACAGGCTCAATTATAACAGAAAGGTTACAAAATTGCAATCTTTTTTGCCCAAATCCCAGGTTTTTCAAGGTATAACGGGGCTTGCGGGGGGTCGAAAACAGTCGAAAAGCAGGGGAAACCGGCGGGCATTTGGTAGCCCCGCCGGTTTTTGTCCACTACATATTACGATTTAATAAAAATGTAAGAAAATCTTGGAGAAAGCCGCGCCTTTTAGCACGTTTTTGCCCTTTTTTGGCCTATTCCCCGGCATAGTACGAGGTGGTCCCCGATACTCCGTCAAGGGCCCCGGGCTGCAGCTCACAGACCAGACAGCCGTCGGCATAGGCCCTGTTCCCGATGCCTTTTACGTGGTTTATACCG
>ERZ777305.1090-NODE-1090-length-36345-cov-3.634665_pt1 | contig 36345 bp, 23 predicted proteins | sample MGYA00374965_ERZ777305 | MGnify/ENA primary metagenome ERZ777305 (study PRJEB29328, sample SAMD00013331) | mouse gut metagenome | study: EMG produced TPA metagenomics assembly of the Metagenome analysis of fecal microbiota from mouse which was promoted... | reverse complement strand
GTAAGGGCTTCTATACGGCGTACGCCCGCCGCTATACCTGATTCAGATATAATCTTAAACATGCCTATTGAGCTTGTATTCTTCACATGTGTTCCGCCGCAAAGCTCTATGGAAAAATCTCCAATAGAAACTACTCTCACGCTTTCTCCGTATTTTTCTCCAAATAAAGCCATTGCTCCCATTTTTTTAGCTTCATCAACTGTGGTTATTGTGGTTGCCACATCAAGGGATAAGGCTATCTCCCTGTTTACAATATCTTCAACAGACTTTATTTCATCCGGCGTCATAGCCTGAAAATGTGAAAAATCAAACCTCAGCCTATCCTTGGATACAAATGAGCCATGCTGTTCCACATGGGTTCCCAAAACATTTCTAAGGGCCTTCTGAAGCAGATGGGTTGCGCTGTGGTTTCTGCAGGTAAAGGCTCTTGTTTCCTCATCTACCGACAATGCAACAGTGTCTCCTGTTTTAATCATGCCGTTTATAACCTTACCCATATGACCTACCTTGCCGCCTAAAAGCTTTATGGTTTCAAAAACCTGAAACCTTGCGTCTCCTGCCGCTATAATACCTTTGTCGCCTTCCTGGCCTCCCATTGTAGCATAGAAAGGCGTCTTTTCCACAATAACCGTGCCCATATCGCCGTCTGTCAACGCCTCAACCACCTCTGTGTCGGTAGTAAGGGCTGTTACCTTAGATTCTCCCTCTAACGTATCATAGCCTGTAAACTCCGTTGTTAAGTTTACGTCAAGCTTCTCGTAAACCGTAGCGTCAGCGCCCATGTAGTTAGTAGTCTTACGCGCCTTACGCGCTTTTTCCCTCTGCTCATTCATACATTCCGTAAAGCCCTTCATATCAAGGAAAAATCCCTTTTCATCAAGTATTTCCTCTGTAAGGTCTGTCGGAAAGCCGTATGTGTCATATAGCTTAAAAACATTTTCTCCTGATAAAACATTTTCTCCCTTAGAGCTCATCTCCTCCATCATGGCTGAGAGAATATTAAGCCCCTGGTCTATGGTATCATTAAACTTATTTTCTTCCTCCGTAAGAACCTTAAAGATAAAATCCTTCTTTTCATCCAGCTCCTTATAGCCGTCCTTTGACTCGTTTATTACGGTTTCTGAAAGCTTTGCAAGGAACTTTCCCTCTATGCCAAGAAGCCTTCCATGTCTGGCAGCGCGCCTTATAAGCCTTCTAAGTACATATCCCCTGCCCTCGTTGGACGGCATAATACCGTCGGAAATCATAAAGGTAGACGAGCGGATATGGTCTGTAATAAGTCTTATGGATACATCCTTACTTTCATCCGTCTGATATGTAACGCCTGCTATTTCACATATCCTGTCGCGTATGGCTTTCATTGTGTCTATATCAAACACGGAATCAACATCCTGCACCACTACCGCAAGCCTTTCAAGTCCCATTCCTGTGTCAATATTCTTCTGTGACAGCTCTGTGTAGTTTCCTTTTCCGTCGCCCTCATACTGTGTAAAAACGTTATTCCAAATCTCCATAAAGCGGTCGCAGTCACAGCCCACCTTACAGTCAGCCTTTCCACAGCCGTATTTTTCACCCCTGTCATAATATATCTCTGAGCTTGGTCCGCATGGTCCGGCGCCGTGCTCCCAGAAATTATCACAATTTCCGTCCTCATCTCTGTAAAAGCGGGTAATCCTCTCGGCAGGAACACCTATCTCCTTATTCCATATATCAAAGGCCTCATCATCCTCAAAATATATAGAAGGATAAAGCCTCTCCTTATCCATTCCGATAACCTCGGTAAGAAACTCCCAAGACCATTTGATTGCCTCACGCTTAAAATAATCTCCAAAGGAAAAGTTTCCGAGCATTTCAAAGAAAGTCAGATGTCTTGCAGTCTTTCCCACACTTTCTATGTCCTCTGTACGGATGCACTTCTGACATGTAGTAACTCTTTTTCTCGGTGGTATCTCCTGTCCCGTAAAATATGTCTTTAGCGGTGTCATACCGGCATTTATCAATAGTATGCTTTTATCATTGTGAGGTACTAATGAAAAGCTTTTCATTCTAAGATGCTCCTTGCTTTCAAAAAACTCAAGGTACATTCTTCTAAGTTCGTTTACTCCATAGTTCTTCATAACTAAATATTCCTCCGGCTGTTAATTTGTTTCTGCATTTTTGTCGCTGTCAGCAGTCGCCGCGGCCTTTGCATCCTTCTTAGCCCTCAGTGTCTTTCCTAAAAACACACCCGCTGTTGCTACAGCTACCATAAATATAAACAATACACTATACCAGATTATGCTTCCTAAAAAGCCCATCGCAAACATATTTTAACCTCTCCTTTCAGTACATGCTCATAACTGTAAAAACGTCTGCGCGCGCAGGCATAATTTCAGCTATTACATATATATAATGTTATCATATTTTTTATCTTATATCAATGATTTTAGTAGAATTTGTAAAAAAACTACCTCCAGCTTCCTGTATTTAAGAAGTCTTCGGCTCTCACAGACGCATTTTTTATTATCTGACTGTCATATCCTATAACCCTTAACAGCTTAATTGCGTTCCTTGTGGTGGCAGGCCCGCTCCTTAAGCAATAGTTAAACAGCACATCGTCCTTTGCTACCTCCTCCTCAAAGTGATAGTTTTTGTAGGAGCCTTCCATAAGCCTTGTAAGCTCTATATCATGTGTTGCCGCAAAACATATTGTATTCATCATAGAAAGCTTTTCCAGTATTACGCTTGAGGCTGCTATACGCTCTACGGTATTTGTGCCCCTAAGAACCTCGTCTATAAAGCACATAACCGGTTTCCTTCCGGTTTTTGCTATATCAAGTATCCTCTTTAAGGATTTTATTTCCACAATATAATAGCTTTCACTGCTTTCAAGGTCATCCCTTAAGGCCATTGAGGAATAAATAAGTCCCTCTGTCATCTTAAAGGACTCGCCGCAGGCTATTCCTATGGTTTGGGACAGGATTCCGTTTATTGCCACCGTCTTTAAAAATGTAGACTTTCCCGATGCATTCGAGCCTGTAAGTAAAACGGCATGCTCCCTTCCCATGCTGTTTTTAACGGCATTCTCTATCATAGGATGATAAAGCTTTTCAAACTCCACAAAAGGCTTACTGCCGTGTCTTATGACTTCCGCCTTCGCATAGGCTCCGTATTCATCCATAAGAAGCTTTTTAAATGAGGCAACCGCCAGCTCTGCTTCCAGTCTTCCCATTGTCTCATAAAGCTCGTCTATAATATCAAGCTTATCTACAGTATCTGCCACTATGGAATTAAACTTTATCAAATCCACATGAAAAAGCATTTTAATATATTCAAGGAGAACGCTTGCTATTGAGCCGTCCATGCTCCCGTCAGATATAAGGTACATATTATGCTCCAAGTATTTCAGCTTTCCCCTAAGCTCCTTTATTTTCTGCCGGTATCTGTTAATAACAGGAATTTCCACAGCCTCTATTTTTTTTGCCGTATCTGTTAAGCCCTCAAGATATTTACAGCAGACAAAGTAGTTAGACACATCGCTTTTTTCCTTATAATAAGTATAGATATTAAATGAAAAAACTACTACAAGGGTTGCAACGGCTATAGCCGGATTTACAAAAAACATGCCTATGACGCCAAAGCCTAACGCCATACATAAATAATGTATAAGATTGCTCTTTCTCTTTACATCATTAAACCTGTGTATAAAGTCAAAAAATGATATGGAGCGTGTTCTTCCAAGCTCCATAAAAAGATATTGTAATTTTTTCGCCTTATCAGGATTATTAAGAAAATATTCGCTTAAATCATCAAACTCCTTAAGCTTTTCGCTGTCAAAGTTAATTGTGCGCAGAAGATTATACAGATACTCCTCTCCCACCGAGGAATTCGTATGATTAATAAGCATAAATATATTGTCCATGGAAAGGTCGTTCCATGTAATATCATCCACAATATCAGCTTTATTTTTCAAAGCCATACTGTCAAAATAATATCTTATGCGGGCATACTCCTCATATTTATATTCTCTTTCCGGTCTTTTTCCAAAGGATTTATCCAGAAATTTTCTCATACGCTCGTCTCTTGCCCTCTTTGAAGCAACTGACTGTACTGCAAAAAAAACAAAAATTACGGCGATTATTATTATATAACCTTTTACTCCTTCCATTATATTATTATACTCTCCTTCTTGATTTAATGAATAAAGCTGACACTATGATTAATTACCAGGAAGCTCCCATATATTTTTAATTCAAACCCTTCCTATGTCAGAGTAAATACAGAATATCACATTACAAGCATGGTTTCAATATTAAAAAATTTTAATTTTACAAACCTTGAGCAATCCTGTATATAAATGATAATTTGAAATTTTTTATTTTCCCACTCATAAAACTTTGCCTTACAGCATATTTTTAAGCAGAACATAGCAGCTAAAATTGTTTGTATACAGCTTTAGAAGGGAGATAATTATGGAGGATTTTAACTTATACAAGGATATAAAGGAGCGTACTGACGGAGAAATATACATAGGCGTGGTAGGTCCGGTCAGATGCGGAAAATCCACGTTTATAAAAAGATTTATGGATTTAATGGTGATTCCTGCCATAACCGACACCCATAAAAGAGACAGGGCAAATGACGAGCTTCCCCAGTCCTCTGCGGGAAAAACCATTATGACTACAGAGCCAAAGTTTATTCCTAAGGAGGCTGCAATTATCAATCTTGATGACGAAACCCCTGTAAAGGTAAGACTTATAGACTGCGTTGGCTATATGACAAAGGGCGCCGTAGGACATATCGAGGAGGACAAGGAACGGATGGTTAAAACGCCTTGGTTTGACTATGAAATTCCCTTTACTCAGGCAGCCTCTATAGGTACAAAAAAGGTTATCTGCGACCACTCTACCATAGGTATGGTTATAACGGCAGACGGCAGCTTTGGAGAATTTTCAAGAGAGGATTATCTTGAGGCAGAGGATACTACCATTACGGAGCTTTTATCTCTTGGAAAGCCTTTCGTTGTTCTTTTAAATTCATCAAAGCCTTACAGCGAGCAATGCAAAGCATATGCAAAGGAAATTTCCGATAAATACGGAGTTACCGTTCTTCCGGTAAACTGCAGCCAGCTTAAGGAGGAGGATATTAAAAATATACTTGAAAAGTGTCTTTTGGAGTTTCCTATTACAAGACTTAACTTTTTTATTCCAAAATGGGTGGAAATACTTCCAAACGACCACTGGCTTAAGGCTGAAATAATAAGCTGCATAAAAGAAAAAATAAAGGTTCTTAGAAGAATGAGCCAGATAAACAATCAGGCCTTCGATACCGACTGTACATATATAACAAATATAAAGGTTAATTCAAAGGATTACTCCACAGGCACTGCGGACATTTACATAGACGTTGACAACTGCTTCTACTATGAAATATTAAGCTCCCTTACAGGCACGGAGATTGCCAATGAATACGAGCTTATACATACTATAAAGGAGCTTTCGTCCCTTAAGGAGGAGTATGTAAAGGTAAAGGAGGCTATGTTCCAGGTACAGTCAAAGGGCTATGGCGTGGTAATGCCAAAACGGAGCGAGATAAATCTTGCCGAGCCGGAGGTTATTAAAAACGGCGCAAAATATGGGGTGAAAATTAAGGCTGAGGCTCCTTCCATCCATATGATTAAAGCCAGCGTAATGACTGAGATTGCCCCTATAGTAGGAAGCGAGGAGCAGGCTCTTGACCTTATTTCCTTTATAAAGGAAAATGCCAAGGCTGGCGACGACGGTATCTGGGATACTAATATTTTCGGCAAAACCATTGACCAGATTGTCACTGACGGTATAAAAAACAAAATAGATAAGCTGTCTGATGAAACCCAGCTTAAAATGCAGGAGACCATTCAGAAGATAACTAATGACAGTAAGGGCGGAGTTATCTGTATTATAATATAATTATGCCTGTTTGCTAAGCATAACAAGAGGATGTCGCATTAACAGACTTTAAATGCGACATCCTCTTTATTTTTACTGTACGTCTATTTAGGCTGCTTGCCAATATAAGCCAATATTCCTCCGTCAACATAAAGCACATGGCCATTGACAAAGTTTGACGCGTCAGATGCAAGGAATACTGCCGGTCCCATAAGGTCCTCCGTAGTGCCCCATCTTGCCGCAGGCGTCTTTGCAATAATAAACTGGTCAAATGGATGCCTGCTTCCATCAGGCTGCAGTTCTCTTAACGGCGCCGTCTGCGGCGTGGCTATATATCCCGGCCCTATGCCGTTACACTGAATATTAAACTCTCCATACTCTGACGCGATATTTCTTGTAAGCATCTTAAGTCCGCCCTTTGCCGCAGCGTACGCAGACACTGTTTCTCTTCCAAGCTCGCTCATCATGGAACAGATATTTATAATTTTTCCATGTCCCTTCTTTATCATAGACGGAATAACTGCCTTCGACACAATAAACGGCGCGTTAAGGTCTACGTCTATAACCTTTCTGAATTCCTCCGCGCTCATCTCACACATAGGCACACGTCTTATAATTCCTGCATTATTGACAAGAATATCTATTACTCCAACCTCTTCCTCTATCTTCTTTATTAATTCATTTACGGCTGCCTCATTTGTTACGTCGCAGACATAACCCTTTGCTTCTATGCCATCCTCCTTATAGGCGGCAAGTCCCTTATTTACAAGCTCTTCATTAATATCATTAAATACTATTCTTGCTCCTGCCTGTGAATATGCTTTTGCTATGGCATATCCTATGCCATATGACGCTCCTGTGATTAACGCAACCTTTCCCTCAAGTGAAAATTCATTTAATATGCTCATTTTACTTCAACTCCTTCATCGCAACATTGTCCATATCGGTAAATTCCTGGTTTTCTCCTACCATGCCCCATATAAAGGTATACGCCTTTGTACCGCTTCCTGCGTGTATAGACCAGCTTGGAGAGATAACGGCCTGCTCATTTCTCATTACTATGTGGCGGGTTTCTTCAGGCTCTCCCATATAATGCATAACAATACTATCCTCGTCCATATCAAAATAAAGATAAACCTCCATACGTCTGTCATGGGTATGACACGGCATAGTATTCCATACGCTTCCCGGCTTAAGAGCAGTCATGCCCATAACAAGCTGACAGCTTTCCACCTGTCCCGGAAGAATATACTTATTTATAACCCTGTGGTTTGACTCCTCTAAGGAGCCAAGCTCTACCTTGTTTTCATCCTTTATAATAACCACATCCTCCGACGGCGTACCCTCAAATTTTATAACTACCGTCTTATAGGATTTATGGGCAGGAGCGCTGTTAAAATAAAACTTTGCAGGATTTGAAGGCTCCACGCTCTCAAATACCACATTTTCCACTCCCATGCCTATGTACATTCCATCCTTGTGATTAACCTCGTATGTCTTATCACCTGCAGTGATTTTTCCTGCTCCTCCTATATTGATAATTCCAAGCTCTCGTCTCTGTAAGAAATATTCTGCCCTAAGTTCATCCCCTGCCGAAAGAGATAGCTTCTCCCCTACAGGCACTGCAGAGCCTGTAATTATTCTGTCTATATGACTGTACACCATTTTTATCTCGTCTGCCTTAAAAAGGTCATCTATTAAAAATTCCTCTCTAAGCCTCTCTGTAGTGTAATGCTTCACATCCCTTGGCGATGATGCTGTTCTCAGTTCCATTGTAAAAAACCTCCTTAATATATGCAAAATTTATAAAACGAATGTATTATACATTCATTATACTTGCTCCTTTCTTTTATTCAATGTAAATAAGCGACTTTTCAAAAAGGCGCCGCATAACTACGGCACCTTTATCATACACAATATTTTAATATGTTTTTATTTCTATCTTTTCTATAATTACATCTGTCTTTGGCTTGTCATTATCATCTGTGTCTGTCTTGGCGATTGCGTCTATTACCTCCATGCCCTCGTACACCTGTCCGAACACAGTATGCACCTTAAACAGCGAAGGGTAACCTCCATTGCCCTTATAGTAGTCTACAAGCTTTTGAGGCATGCCTATCTCGCTCCAGTCTGATACAATGGTTTCATTATGGTCTGTGCATTGTACAATAAAAAACTGTGAGCCGTTTGTATCCTCACCGGAATTTGCCATGCAAAGAGCTCCTCTTACAGGCGCAAGCTGCACGGAAAACTCATCCTCGAAAGGCTCCTTCCATATGCTTTCTCCTCCTGTTCCGTCGCCCTTCGGGTCTCCTCCCTGTATCATAAAATTATCTACCACCCTATGGAAGGAAAGACCGTCATAATATCCGTCCTTTGCATGGGTAATAAAGTTTTCAACTGCCTTTGGCGCAAGCTCAGGGAAAAGACGAACCTTAACAGTTCCGTAATCCTTTATGGTAAACTCCGCAACGGTATCGCCGCTCTGGGGACCTGACACCTGGTCTATTTCCACTCCGTCATGTTCTATGTCGTCTACTACCTTAACATTTTCCTCAAGCCACTTCATTGTCAGATAATTAACTGCCGTAACCTGCCACTCCTCGTCGCTGGCTCCCATCGCTTCTTTTACTTCCTCTATGTTCTTGTCGCCGTAGCCATACTGAAACGCTACATTATAGATGATTTCATTCATCTTTTCATCATTTATCTCTATCCCTGCCTCTTTAACAATATAAATATTTATAATTTTATCTAAAATTTCACCCTCAACATTATACACCTGACTTCTAAAGCTCTCCAAGGATATATTGTTAGCCTTGCAGTATGCCTCAAGGCTTTCATATCCATACATTGATACCATGCTTTCATAATACTTGTCATTTTCCGCAACAATATCGTCGTATGCGTCCTTATTATAATCCTTAAGGGTAAAACACTTGGTTATATTACTCCATGATGCATTATAAGAATTTATCATATTGAGGACATCCTCTACGTATTTTCTCAGCTCCTCTTCATTATTAATATTTACATTTTTACACCACTTTTCAAAAAACTCCTCCGTCATTTCCTTTTCCCCTGCATTTGAAAGCATGGAGTTTACCGATGATGTGACAGACGAGCTTGTAACTGCCATATCAGAACGCAAAACCGTAAGAGCCTCCCTAATATCCTTCATTTCAACAGTTCCGTATACTGTGGTAATTATATTATCTTCCTTTGAATAGCCTTCAAAAATATCCTCTACCACAAATTTTTTTCCATCGGTATTGCCGCCGTTGTTTTTATCCGTTTCCTGTTCCTTTGAATCATCCTTGCCGCAGGCTGTAAGAAGCAGCATACATATTGTAAGCGCAAAAAGATACCTGAGTTTCTTTAACATAATTTAACCTCTCTTTAATTTATATTATTTTTGTTTTTCATATTTCACAATAATCCCCATGCCGCCTTGGCGGCTCAGACAGGAATGAAAAACGCAGCTTTTTGTATCAAAGCCTTGTATCACCACAGGTATAAAGAATATCATAATCCAACAATTATTTCAATAAATTTCTGCTTTTTTATATATTTTACACTATATGAATTATAATATCTCCTTGCTTTAATTATGTAAATATTGTAAAATGAAAGGGATTAGGGTGATTGTACCTAGCAAAGACAACAAGAAAAGGAGATGGCAGTATAATAATGAAAAAGAAATTAATTGCTCACTACAAATTCAGTAACCAGACTAATATTGCGCTGGACTATTCCGGCAATAATATGAACGGGGTTGCACTGGGAACAAATCCTCCGGAAATAAAGGAAATAGGCGGTCGCATGGCTGCGGTATTTTCCGGCGGAGCGCACAAAACCTCTTATATTAAGCTTCCTGAAAATCTTTTATCCGATGTTTCTGATATGGCAGGCTTTACCATGACCGCATGGATAAACCTGTCGGGAATACACAGCGTATGGGAGAGAATTATTGACCTTGGAAAAGGTCCGGGGGGCCCATATATATTCCTTACCAGAAATTTAAGAGGCGTTGCCTTTGCGGGAAGCGACCTTGCTGCCGACCCTGCGAAAGCGCTGCCTAACGGACAGTGGATTCATATAGCCTTTACTATTTCAGGCACAAAGGGCGGTACCTTAAGCAGCGCCGGACCTATAATTTACGTTAACGGTGAAGTTGCTGCCGACGGCTCCATAAGCCAGACCTCAAGCGGAAATTACGGAAAGCTCCGCCAGTTCTTTGAAACCTTCAAGGAGCCTGTAAACTATAAAAACAATTTCATAGGCTTATCCCAGTATGACGCAGACGCAGATTTTTCAGGTGCAATATCAGAAATGAGATTTTACAGCGACGCCCTTACTGAGGATGAGATTATTGAAGAAATGTGCGAAACGCTTACAGACGAAGATATTATTGACCTTGCAAGGGACAAGTATCTTCCTGAGCTTCCAAGAATAGCTGTCACAAACCTTTCTCTTCCTTCTACGCTTTTAGGAGAAAACGTAAATGTCAGCTGGAAATCAGACAATCCGTCTGCCATGTCTAATGAGGGCAAAATTTTAGATATACATTCGGCAAGCGCCGTTAATCTTACTGCCACCATATCAAGAGGAAGCATTTCTGACTCAAAAACATATAACTTTACCGTTCTTCCTAAGGAGCTTCCTCCATATACCCTTACCGTAAACGGAAATGACGAAACGGTGAAGATAAGCGATACCCTTTGGGGATTATTCTACGAGGATATTAATAATGCTGCTGACGGCGGTATATATGCGGAGCTTGTACAAAACCGTTCATTTGAAGCATTTAACTACAATGTTTACGACCCTCGTTCCGGAGAGGATGGAAAATCTGACGGAAGAAACAGGAATCCTCTCTTTGCATGGTTTGGCGATACAAATAAGATGACTCCAAAATTTGAAGGAGGATTAAATGAATACTTTGGCATAGCAGACAGAAAAGACGTTAACGATTGCTATGTGGAGGTTTCCGACGGCGCTACCATATATAACAGGGGCTTCTGCGACAGCAACTGCTACTGCTCTATGTATATTAAGGAAGGCGAGCGGTATGAATTCAGCGTATGGGCAAAGTCAAAGGAAGCTTCTAAAATTACATGTATGCTTGTAGACGTTAATGACAATCCTGTTTCCTCAGAAGCGGAAATACTTATCTCTGAAGATACATGGAAAAAGTACGGCAAAGAGCCAAAGATTTATCTTGAATGTACAATGAGCGGCTATGCGCAGCTTAAGCTTAAATTTACCGGCAGCGTATCAATAGACTTTGTATCTTTATTCCCTGAAAACGTATGGGGCGCTTCACCTGAGCCGTCTTCAAAAACAGCTCATTCTAACTATACAGGCAACTCAAACTACAGACTTCGCCGTGACTTGGTAGAATCATTAATTGAGCTTCATCCTTCCTTCCTCCGCTTCCCTGGCGGTTGTATTTCTGAAGGCTCTTTCATCTGGGAGGACGTATATGACTGGAAGGATTCTGTAGGCGCTGTTGAGACAAGAAAGGAGAATTTTAACTGCTGGGGCTATGTTATGACCATGGGACTTGGATATATGGAATATTTCCAGTTAGCTGAGGACCTTGGGGCTACTCCTCTTCCTGTTATGGCATGCGGTGTTCTTTGCCAGGCCCGCTCAAACTATGCAAACGCAGCAGGCGGAAAGCTCCGTGAGAAATATATTAAAAACTTTACAGATTTAATTGACTTTGCCATAAGCACTGACTTTGAAAATAATGAGTGGGCAAAGGTACGTAAAATAATGGGACATGAGGCGCCGTTTGACCTACATCTCCTCGGCATCGGAAATGAAAACTGGGAGCCTAAGTTTATGGCAAACTTTGAAGCCTTTTATAAGGATATTATGAACTACGTTCATACTAACTATCCGGGCTACGACCTTACCATTGTATCTACCGTAGGAGCTCAGGCTGATGATAATGCGTATAAGGAGGACTGGAACTTCATCCTTGGAAAAAATAAAGGCTCGTCAACATTAAGATTTACAGATGGAGAGAAGAGCTTTGAGGAAACGGTTTCATGGTATGAAAATAAAAGCGATTATCTTGACACTATTGCTGACGAGCATTATTACAGACCAAACCATTACCTCCTTAACAATACCGACCGTTATAATTACTATTACAGAGCATACAATGATGACGGCTCAATAAACGAAGACAAAATATCAAAGGTATTTGTGGGCGAATATGCTTCAACAGATAAAAATACCCTTGCAGGAGCCATAGCTGAGGCTGCCATTATGACAAGCTTTGAAAATAATTCAGACGTGGTAAGGCTTGCCGCTACTGCTCCTCTGTTTAACAAGATACTTACAGACGGAACATACCGCTGGACTCCTGACTGTATCTGGTTTGATAATGAAACCGTATGGTATACGCCTACCTACTATGTACAGCAATTATTTGCAAAATATATAGGTAAAAGCGCTGTTTCCACCTCTTTCTCTACCTATGAAAACGGCAGGGAAATACCTCTTATCCCAAGAGGCGGCATAGAAATAGCCGCAGGCGACGCCGATATTTTAGTGAAATCAGCTAAGGTGGTGTCAAATACAGACGGCAAAATACTTGGCGAATATGATTTCACTACAATGGACAGGGAAACACTTGAAAAGCAGTTTGATTACATTGGCGATTCTGCAAATATAAGCATTTCAGAAGAAGGACTTAAGCTTACGGCAGGCAACGGTCTTACAGGTATCTACCATAATGCCCATGATTGGACAAACTATACCATTATGGTAAACGCTCTTAAGCTTTCAGGTGTTGAAGGCTTCTATATAGGCGTAGGCGCTACCAGAGCCCTGACTGATAAAAAGAATGCTCTTGAGTATGCCATTGGCTTAGACGGAAATTGCACAGGTCTTAAGGTGTATAAAAACGGTATTGAAGGCTATACTCTCGGCGACTTCTCATCAAGCAGATGCGCTGGCAATATGAGGGCCGCTATGTTTGAGGAGCTTAAGGATAATACCGAGTATGCTATAACCGTAAATTACGGCGGCTGTAACGGCAAGGAAATTATTTGCGGCTACGAGGCCTGCAACGGCTCATTTATATCCCAGTCTCTTAACTACAAGCTTGAAGCGTATAATAAAGATGTATTTAACTCTGTTACAAAGGATGAAAAGAACTTCTACTTTAAGCTTGTAAATGCAGATAATTTTGAAAAGTCCTTAAAGGTAATTATAAATGACGTAAATGTTGCTCCTGGAGCAAAGGCTGTTACTATTACTGCCGCTTCTGAGTTTGTGCATGTACCAAATGTAAATGTAAAGAATAATGAAATTGTTGTTCCAAAGGAATCTTCTGTTTCCTTCTCAAATGGAGAGGCAATAATTACGCTTCCTGCAAATTCAGTTGTAGCTGTTATTGCTGATATTGTGTAGCGGAACATAAGTAAATTCGCTTATAGGGATTTTTTAGGGATTTAATATTTTACCATAAATAAACGGAGTATCACAAAGTAACATAGTGTTTGTTATTGAGTGATACTCCGTTTTATTTAATTTTATATGGTGTGGTTTTTTGTTGTATAAAAAGTGGAGGTGACAGTAATCGTATATTAATTGATGTTTTTGGATGTGGTTGTAAAATGTTAATTTGTATACTTGAAATAAATTTTTCCCCATATGTAGTCCGGGGGCTTAAGAATAAAGGGAGTGCAAGGCTTCAGGAAGGTGGCGGTATTCCCTTGATAGAATTTCTTCCATGTTCCGAAGCTTTAAAAAATTATATTTAGCTGCCTGCACCCCTTAAGCCCTCCCCAATCCAACCATGGGAGCCTGTTAATGGGACATACCCGGACTACATACGAGGAAAAACATTATCTATTGCCTATGCTCATGCGTAAATAAATGCTCCTGACAATACTCATAATTCCCCTTGCACTTTGAACAGAAACGAAATACAAGATTTTCATCATCTTCCTCTGTTCTTCCGCAAATTGCGCATTTATGCTTTGTTATTCCCTGTGTCCTTATAGTCTGCTGCCTGTATACCTTCTTTCTGTGTATTTCCTTTGGAGATATTCTTCTGTAATTTCTTGTGCTTAAGAAGAAGATAAGGAAATTAAGTACCGATATTACAAGGGAAAGTATACACGACCAGATGGCGCTTCTTAAGTCCCTGCTTGAATATATTCCCTGAACAAGGGTGCTTGCCATATCTGTTCTTAAGGCAAGGGAAAGAATTTCCTCATTGAAAAGACAGCCTATATATACAAAAAGCTGATATGCCAGATAAATGCCGTCTACTATTGCAAGCCATTTTATCTTTATAGGCAGTATCATCATAAAATATACCTGTACGTCTGGAAACAGGGTAGCAAACGCCAAAAATGACGCAAGATTTATATAGTAGGTGCTCATGGAAATATTTATCGCTAAATCCCAGCCTGATATAAGACCTGAAATAAAATACATAAGCATAGCGCCTATAGTCATAAATAAATATCCTGAAAACATATACAGATTATATCTGAAGGTTCCCCAGTATCTCTCTAAGGTTCTGCCAATCCAGTAATAAAACAGAAACATAAAAATAAGAAATATGCTTATCTCCTGCGGTACAGTACATATCCATGTAAACAGCCGCCATACCTGTCCTCTGCATATATCTGCCGGACTTAATGTAAGCATCATGTATAATTTTGGATTTATAAGAAGAACAATATAACCAATAGCATATGCTCCCAAAACATATGCAATAAGATTTGATATTGCATATTTGCCAAATTTTCTCTCTAATTTATTTATAAAATTCATAAAGAATATCCCCTTCAGTATTTTAATTATTCAGTGTAGCCATATTTTACATTATATGTTTATTCTCTATATTTGTCAAATTTATTTATTCCACATTTATTGAATTTATTGAACTTTTATAGAATTTTTTGAAAAAATTTATCAGCAGTCAAACCCTTTAACGGTATTTTTACTGTTTTAGAAAAAGACTGTCATAATAAGAAATTTTTATACCACATACAATGGTACAAACAAGCCAATTATGTGCAGAAAGCAGCACAGGAATTTAGTATAATATCTCTTATTATAACAGCCTTTTTTCAACTTATAAAAAATCATTACTTATACGAAATATCATTTTTTACATATATTTTTTCAGCAGACCTGCCAACTCCTCTACTGTCATATCCTTTTCTCCAATCAGCTCAGACACCTTTAATTTATTTATATCTGATGTCTGCGCCGATACAGCCTCCGCGCTGCTGTCCATTCCATCAGAAATCTGGCTGTCTGCTTCGTAATCATCCATATAGCCTGCCATGCTTCCCATTACAGGCTGTGTCTCTGTATCTTCGTATGACGCCATATTTGAATTATTGTCATTCATAGTATTTCCGGCATTTCTGTTCATAATATTAATTCCGTTATCAATCTGCTCCATTTCCCTTGGCTCCGGCCGCCTGACAGGGATACATATCTCATCTCCTATTTGAAGATTATATACATTTATGTTTCTGTTTGCGCCCATTATCTCGCCTATAGGCACCTTATAGTATTTACTGATAAGATACAGCGTATCTCCCTTTTTTATAGTATGCACTACTCCATTACATCTTCTACAGTAACATATATTTCCATAATAGTTATCCATGTTACCTCACATTTTAAAATGCTTTCCCTATAGTATATGCCTCTGGTATTTTGTTGATACAAAAAAGTTCTATACGCTGAAAGCTCTGTTTTTTTCAAATTATATGCTTTGTATAAGCTATTCTTTTATATCTTTAGTAATTCCCTGCAAATATAAAAGGAATCCGTTCTTCCGAGGATTCCTTTTGATATATATGATTTTTGATTGATATATATGATATATGCCTTGCCTGCTATCTTGCAATTAAATTTTTATTGGCCGTTGCAAGCATCAGCTTAATTCTGTTAAGCTGGTTTACCTCGCTTGCTCCCGGGTCATAGTCTACCGCCACTATATTTGCCTCAGGATGCTCATGGCGAAGCTCCTTAATAACGCCCTTTCCAACAACGTGATTCGGCAGACAGCCAAATGGCTGCGCGCACACAATATTCGGCACTCCGCTATGTATAAGCTCAAGCATCTCTCCCGTAAGGAACCAGCCTTCTCCCGTCTGATTACCGTTTGACACTATATCCTCTGCCATCTTCGCAAGCCTGCTTATATGTGACGGCGCGTCAAAATGAACGCTTTCCCTGCATGCCTTTACATATGGCTTTCTTACCCATTCAAGTATGCTTATGCCAAGGTTTGACGTTCTCGCGGATTTCTTTGGTACACCAAGATGCTCTGCCTTAAAATTACTGTTATAGAAGCAATAAAAGAAGAAATCAAGAAGGTCCGGCATAACCGCCTCGGCTCCCTCGCTCTCCAAAAGCTCCACTATGTAATTATTTGCCGACGGCAGGAATTTTACAAGTATTTCGCCTACAATACCTACTCTTGGCTTTTTTAGGCTTTCATCTATAGGAAGTCTGTCAAACTCCTCCACAATATTTTTAAGATTTCCCTTAAACTTTCTCATGCCAAGTCCCGGCTTGCATATATCCTCCTTGCATATTTTTACCCATTTTTCATGGAGCGCGTCTGCCGAGCCCTTTTCCTTTTCATATGGCCGCATGCGGTAAAGCACCTTCATAAATACGTCGCCGTATACAAGCGCCTGTACCGCCTTTACCACAAGCCTTGGGGTAATTTTAAAGCCGCTGTTTTTCTCAAAGCCCTGAACGCTTAGGGATATTACGGGAATATGTGATAAGCCTGCTTTTTCAAGGGCCCGTCGTATAAAGCCTATGTAATTTGACGCCCTGCAGCCTCCTCCCGTCTGGGTCATGACAAGGGCTACCTTATTTAAGTCGTATTCTCCTGAAAGAAGGGCGTCCATCATCATTCCTACCACAATAAGAGACGGATAGCAGGCGTCATTATTAACGTACTTTAAGCCTATATCTACGGCATTTTTACATTTTGCCTTATAATCCGGCGACTTTGTGTCTGCCTGGAGAATTTTTATATTTAATCCCTGAGACCTGAATGCCGGCTCAATAAGCTCAAAATGTATAGGAGACATCTGAGGCACAAGTATGGTATAGCCGGACTCCTTCATTTCCTTTGTAAACTCATGTCTTTCAATATTTGAAGGGACTATAGTTCTCTTGAGTTTCTTATCTTCCCGCACTCTTAAGGCTGATATAAGGGAGCGTATACGTATACGCGCCGCACCAAGATTATTTACCTCGTCAATCTTAAGAACGGTATATATTTTTCCTGATTTTGACAATATATCGCTTACCTGGTCTGTCGTTACGGCATCAAGACCGCAGCCAAAGGAATTAAGCTGTATAATATCAAGGTTTTCAGTAGTCTTTACATAATTTGCAGCTCTGTAAAGCCTTGAATGATACATCCACTGGTCCATAACTATAAGAGGTCTTTCTACCTGTGACAGATGGGCCACGCTTTCCTCCGTGAGAACTGCTATGCCATAGGAATTTATAAGCTCAGGTATGCCGTGGTTTATTTCCGGGTCTACATGGTAAGGACGTCCTGCCAGCACTATTCCCCGCCTTCCTGTCCGGTTAAGATATTCTATCGTTTCCTCACCCTTATTCTGCATATCCCGCCTTACTGCCTCAAGCTCGCTCCAGCCTTCCCTTGCTGCATTTTCCACCTCGCCTTCCGTCATATCCGGATACTTGGCTGTAAAAACCTTTACAAGCTCATTTTTTGCAGTGTCAAAATTTGTCAGCGCAATAAAGGGATTCATAAAATCAATGTTTTTTGACTTAATTTCCTCCACATTATTCTTTATATTTTCCGCATATGACGTAACTATCGGACAGTTAAAATGATTATTTGCATCAGGCGACTCATTTCTCTCATATGGTATGCATGGATAAAAGATAAACCTTAAGCCCTGATTTATAAGCCACGCCACATGTCCATGGGCAAGCTTCGCAGGATAACATTCCGACTCGCTTGGAATGGACTCAATTCCAAGCTCATAAATCTTACGTGACGATACAGGTGATAATACCACCCTGAAGCCAAGCTTCTTAAAGAAAACTGCCCAGAACGGATAGTTTTCATACATATTAAGAACTCTTGGTATTCCTACGTCTCCTCTCTTTGCATCCTCCGGAGCCAATGGCTCTATATCAAACACTCTCTTGTTTTTATATTCAAAAAGATTTGGAATATTTTCTTTATTCTTTTCCTTTCCAAGTCCCCTTTCACAGCGGTTGCCTGTTATAAACTGCCTGCCTCCCGTAAACTTATTTACTGTAAGAAGGCAGTTATTTGTACAGCCCTTACATCTTGCCATGGCAGTATCAAACTTAAGCTCTTTAATTTTGTCTATTGAAAGCATGGTGGTCTGGGACTTTCCGTCAAAACGCTCCCTTGCCACAAGGGCCGCTCCAAATGCTCCCATTATGCCTGCTATGTCCGGTCTTACCGCATCACAGCCGGAAATCTTCTCAAAGCTTCTAAGCACCGCATCATTGTAAAAGGTACCCCCCTGTACCACTACCTTGCTGCCTAAATCCTTTGGGTCAGTAATCTTTATAACCTTATACAATGCATTTTTAATAACGGAGTAAGCAAGTCCTGCCGATATATCCTCTACAGTAGCTCCCTCCTTCTGTGCCTGCTTTACGTTGCTGTTCATAAATACGGTACATCTTGTTCCCAAATCAATGGGATTCTTTGCAAATAAGGCGGCTTTTGCAAAGTCTGAAATAGAATAATTAAGGGATTTTGCAAAGGTTTCTATAAATGAGCCGCAGCCTGAAGAGCACGCTTCGTTAAGCTGTACCGAATCTACCGTATTATTCTTTATCTTTATGCATTTCATGTCCTGACCGCCAATATCAAGAATACAGTCTACGTCAGGCTCAAAAAATGCTGCCGCATAATAATGCGATACGGTTTCAACCTCTCCCTCGTCAAGCATAAGCGCAGCCTTAATAAGGGCTTCGCCGTAGCCCGTGGAGCATGAATATGCTATGCTTGCTTCCTCAGGAAGCTTTTCATATATTTCCTTTATGGCCCGTATAGTCGTTGCCAGAGGACTTCCGTTATTGCTGCTGTAAAAGGAATAAAGCAGACTTCCGTCCTCAGCTACAAGGGCTACCTTTGTTGTGGTAGAACCGGCGTCTATTCCAAGATAGCATCTTCCCTTATATAAGGATAAATCTCCCGTATGTACACAATGCTCATTATGTCTGGCTGTAAAATCCTCATAATCCTCCTCGCTTGCAAAGAGAGGCTCCATTCTCTTTACCTCAAATTCCATGGTGACACCCTTTGAAAGCCTGTCAATAAGCTCATCTGCATTCACCTTAACATCCTTACAGTTCATTGCTGCTCCAACTGCCGCAAAAAGATGTGAATGCTCTGGAGCTATAATCTGCTCATCCTTAAGCTTAAGCGTTCTTATAAACGCCTCCTTAAGCTCAGATAAAAAGTGCAGCGGTCCTCCTAAGAACGCCACGTTACCCCTTATTGGCTTGCCGCATGCAAGTCCTGATATGGTCTGATTTACCACTGCCTGAAATATGGAAGCCGAAAGATCCTCCTTTGTAGCTCCTTCATTTATAAGGGGCTGTATATCTGTCTTTGCAAATACTCCGCAGCGGGCCGCTATGGGATATATAGCCTGATAATCCTTTGCATATTCGTTAAGTCCCCCTGCGTCCGTCTGCAAAAGCGACGCCATCTGGTCTATAAATGAACCTGTGCCTCCGGCGCAGATACCATTCATACGTTGTTCTATTCCATTTGTAAAATATATTATTTTGGCATCCTCTCCACCCAGCTCAATAGCTACGTCGCACTGAGGCGCGTAATCCTGTAAAGCTGTAGATACTGCCACAACCTCCTGAGTAAATGGTACCTCCAAATGCTTTGAAAGAGAAAGTCCTCCCGAGCCTGTGATAACAGGCTTAAGCTCCCTCTCTCCAAGCTGTTCCCTTGCTTTCTTTAGAAGTCCGTTTAATGTCTCCTGTATATTAGCATAATGTCTCTCATATTCTGCAAACAATATATTGCTTTCATCGTCTAAAATGGCAATTTTTACGGTAGTTGAACCTATATCAATTCCCAATTTATATACATTACTCATGATAAATCACATTATCCTTTCTTGTGTGAATGTTTTTTTCAAAACATTTTAGTTTTTACATATTTCCAATATGACCTTACATAAGCATAATATGTAATATTATCAACGCTTAATACTATCATATTTCGTCTTTTTTTTCAACTTAAAAAATTATAAAAAAGGCCTGTGTTTTTCCTTTATTTTTCCTTACATAAAGTCCGGGTCTTCAAAATAAAAGAGCTTCGGGTGTCAGGGAAGACAGCCTGTTCCTTTTCCTGCCCTGACGCCCGAAGCTCCCTTATTCTTAATCCCTCATTGGAAGGAAGAAGCTTTAAAAGTTCAAAAAAGATAAACATTAACCAAATGGATAAATCATAGTGCTATAAAGCTTATCACCTAATTCAAAGCATAATACTTACCCTTAAGCTTCATAAGCTCCTCATGCGTACCCTGCTCTGCAATACCCTTATTTGCAATATACAGTATCCTGTCGGAATTTCTAATGGTTGAAAGCCTGTGAGCTACCATAAATGCCGTTTTATTCTTAAGAATAATATCAAGGGCCTCCTTAATCATAATCTCCGTCTCTGTATCTATCGAGCTTGTAGCCTCATCAAGTATGACTACTGACGGATTCTTAAGGATAATACGGGCAAAGCTTAAAAGCTGCTTTTCACCTGCTGAAAGTCCTGCGCCTCTCTCCTCCAAAACCGTATTGTAGCCATCTGAAAGCCTGCCAATGAATTTATCTGCAAATATGGTTTTTGCGGCAGCGATACATTCCTCGTCTGTGGCGTCAGGTCTTCCGTATCTTATATTTTCCATAATTGTTCCCTTAAAAATAAACGGCTCCTGCATAAGGACTCCAACCTCTTTTCTAAGAGATTCCAAGGAGGCGTCCCTTACATCTACTCCGTCTATGGTTACGCTTCCCTCTTTAACGTCATAAAATCTTGTAAGCATATTTATAACCGTAGTCTTTCCTGCTCCTGTGGGGCCTACTAACGCTATGGTTTCTCCCGGTCTTACATGTAAATCAAAGTCCTCTAATATATTTACCCCTTCTTCATAGCTAAAGGTTACATGGTTAAAATCCACCTTTCCCTTTACGCCGCTTAGCTCTGTGCTTCCTTCCTTGCTGTCTATCTCCACAGGATAATCTATAAGGTCAAATACCTGCTCCAGATTTGAGCTTACCTGGGCAAGCTGCTGGATAATAACCGCTATCTGTGTAAGCGGCCCGCTGAAAAGTCCCATATAGCTTGTAAAGGCTACCACCGTACCTGCATCTACAGATGTGCTTCCTGAAAGAATCAACGCCAGCGACGTAGCGTAAAGACATATTGTACCTACATTCCAAAAGCTTTCTACTATTGGAGTGTTCAGCTCGTTTCTGTGAAAAATTTTAAGCCATGTCTTACATGCCCTGTCATGTATTTCATCATATATTTTTATATTCTCATCTGTCCTGTTATAATTTTTTATTATCTTCTCTCCCATTATTGACTCTACAAGAAATGCTGTCCTGTTAGAGTTGCACTGTCTCTGCAGCGCAAAGTATCTTTTTATCTTATACCTTAAATACATTACAACTATCATCATCGGTATAACCGTAAGGAATACCACAAGGGTAAGCTGAGGACTTATTGACAGCATAAATACGGTAACAACGACTATCTTTATTATGTAAACCATAAAGTTTACCACATAGTTAGTAAAAAAGTTTGCCAAATCATTTACATAATCCGTTACTCTTACTACTATCTTTCCGTCAGGTCTTGAGTCAAAATAATCAAAGGGCAGCTTTTGAAGCTTATAAAACGCCTCCTGCCTTATTCCTGAAATGATTTTATGACCTGTCGTACCCATTATACGCTGATGGGCAAAGGTAACGCTTATTTCTATTGCCGCGCAGCACACAAGGCCTGCGACGGTAAAAATCAAATCCTTTGTTTCCTTTGAAACAGCTATGTCATTTATAATATGCCTGAGCAAAAGAGGAGCTACCATGGAGGCGCCTGCTGATACGAGCATCAGCACTACTACTATTATAAAGAAATGCTTATATGGAATAATATATCTGAATATTTTTCCAAACTGCTTCATGTCTATTTTCTTTTGAATATTTTCATCCTGAAAATACGTATTTCGTTTTGCCATTACTGCACCTCCTTTGCCAGTGCGTCAAAATCTATCACTTTTTCCTTTTGAGCCTCCTGAACATTGTATACCTTTGCAAAATGTCCGTCTAGCTTCATAAGCTCATCAAAGGTACCCCGCTCAATTATCATACCGTCCTGCATATATATAATTTCATCACAGTCAGTTACAGAGGAAAGCCTGTGGGCTGATATAATAATTGTTTTTTCAGGATAAAACTCCTTTATATCCTTTAAGAGCTTCTTTTCTGTATTTACATCAAGGGCGCTTGTTGAATCGTCAAGTATAAGCACATCTGCGTCCTTTAAAAGGGCTCTTGCTATGGATACTCTCTGCTTTTGTCCTCCGGAAATACCTAAGCCCCTCTCGCCCACTATTGTATCATAGGCCTCAGGAAGCTCCTTTATAAAGCCGTGGGCCTGGGCATGCTTAGCTGCCCTTATAACGGCATTTTTATCAACATACGGCTCCGAATAAGCTATATTTGAATCAATAGTGTTTGAAAAAAGGAATACATCCTGAAATACATATGCATAATAATTTCTAAGGTTTTCAAGGGAATATTCCCTTACGTTTTTTCCGTTTATCTCTATGGTTCCTGCCGTCATATCATGTATACGGACCAATGATTCAAGGAGCATGCTTTTTCCGCTTCCGGTGCCTCCCACTATTCCAAGCTTCTTTCCATAAGGAATATCAACAGTTATGTTTTTAAGCACCGTTCTGTCATTTAATACAAGGGACGCATTGTTTATTTTTATGTTTGGCACGTCTGTCTTTTCGGTAATTTTTCCCTCATCAGGTATTTTTGAGTCGGTGTTCATATAATTTAACATCTTATGACCTGATACAAGCTGCTGCTGCATCTGGAACATTACATTGTTTATTATTGTAATGTAATCCATTATTTTAAGTACGTAGCTGCTGCAGGTAAGCAAATAGCCTACAAGCATATAACCGTTAATAACAAGCAGGGCGCTTACCGCTATTGTACCGATATAAGCAAACTGCTTTATGGAGCTGAATACTACCTCAAAATTTGATGAAAGCTTTATCTGGCTTATATATGAGCTTTTAAGCCTTTCGTTAGACTTGTCAAATTTTTTCTTTTCAACCTCCTCGTTTGTAAAGGAACGGACTAACCTTACAGCCTCTATATTTTCCTGTACCGTAAGATTCATCTCGCTGTTGCTTCCCCTTATTTCCCTGTAATTAACCCTTGCCCTTGTCCTGAACTTTAACACGGCTACCACAAGAAACGGGGTGAGTATAACAGGTATAATAAGCAGTGAAATATTCAGCGTTGACAGCATAGTCACGCTTAAAACAAGGGCAAAAACACAATCCACCATAACCGGTATTATACGGCAGAACATTTCCTTAAACATTATTGTATCGGAATTTATGGTGGTTAAAAGCTCTCCGGTGTTAAACTCTGATACTGTTTCACTGTCAAGCTCCATAAGCTTTTTAAATGTAACCTTTCTAAGGTCAGTTTCAAGCCTTAAGCCAAGCCTCTGGTTTCCGACATTTTTAATGTAGACAATAATTATACGAAGCAGAAGGAAGCACATAAATATAATTCCAAGGCTTATACAAAGCTTCATTGTATGTATCTCCCCAAAACGTCCGTCTAACAGAAAGATAAATATGTTGTCTGTATCCTCTGCCTTGTCCTTGCTTAAAATAACATAATTAATAAACATTCCTGAGAGCATTGGCAGCATCAGGTCCGCAATAATGCCTATAAAGCTTAATATCTGAAATAATATCTGCAGCGGAACATTCCGCCTCCAATACTTAAATCCAAATTTAAAAACATCCATATCATCTGATTTCCCGTCGGATATTGTCTGCATAAATGAATAATCCACCACACAATCGTGTATATTTTCTTCATTGTTTATCTGGGCAAGAAGCATATTAAATGCATTTTGTCCTATTGTTCTTATCTTACAGTCTACTGAGCATATACGTGGAGATATGCGGTCAAGCATTTCTATATTGTCAAAGCCCATTAAGCCTATGTCTCCCGGTATGCTTATACCGTTTTTTCTGTATATTCCCAAGGTTTTTATGGCAATGTTATCGTATGCGCAAAGCACTGCTGTTTTTTTACCCTTTTCCTTTGCCTCACTTACAATATCCAAAAGCTTTTTCTCATCATACTCTGTCATTATCTGAGGCTCTCCTAAATCATACATTTCCAGCCCCTCCTCATAACCGCATCTGCGCTGCTCCATAGAAAAGATATTTATTCCTCTTTCCTTCTGACGCTCTATTCCCCAGTCCATATACCATATGCTTTCATAGCCCTTCCTTGCCATATGCTTTACGGCATTTCTCATAATCTTACGGCAATCTACGTCTATATGAGGTATCTTTCCGCAGCCGATACGGTTGTATACGGATACTAAGGGTATTTCAAGCCCTAAAAGAATATCAGATAAATCCTCCTCTCTTCCTACAGGGAAAATAATTAGACCGTCTACCTTTCTTACCGTAAAGTGGTTTATCGCTTCAAGCTCGCTCTGCTTACTGTTTTTTGACAATATAAGCTCCATAAAATATCCGTGCTTTCTTGCTTCTGCCTCTATTGATTCTATAAGCATACAGAAAAAGGTATTTTTAAGGTTTATACCTATAACTCCTATGGTATTTGTCTTACCCTTTGCAAGACACCTGGCAAGATGATTTGGCTGATACTTCATCTCCTTAGCCGTTTTCAGGATAAGCTCCTTTGTCTCTTCCTTTATGCCCCCCCTGTTATTCAATGCTCTGTCTACTGTACCCTCTGACACTCCGCATTTTATTGCAATGTCTTTTATACGGACTGCTATAATAATCAGCCTCCTTTTCTCTTGTTTTTCCATGTTATCGTGTACGCACACTATTTTATTCAAAAAAAATATATAAACCTTGTATTTTATATCCGTGTGCGTACACGTATATATTATAAATTATATAATTTACAGACAAATATGTCAACATAATATTTCCTTTTTTTGCATTTTTAAACATTGAAAAGGCAATTAGAAATTCATTAATATGAAACTGCCGCTTTCTTAGCGTAGAGCATCTGTCTGAGAAAAGTGTTGTTCTTTAACACTTTTCGAGTTATGCCCGAAGCTTAGAAGGCGGCAGTTTCATATTAATAGAATTTCTTATCGTCTTTGAAGTTTCCATAAAATATTATACAGCTGCCCGACCGCTAAAGCTGCAATATTGGACTTACTCACGGGTATTGCAGGGCTGAGCTGTTGCCATTTTTGCAAAGCAGTACGCTATTTATCTATGTATCTTACACTTTTTCCTGTTTTTGCCTCCTCTGTAACAAAGTGCTCCTTTGCCACTGAATGGTCTGCCTCCACAGGATTCACATGCACCATGCAATGCTTTACGTCAGGAAACTTCTCCTCCATTTCATCGTGAATATGCTCTGCAATGGCATGCGCCTCATAAAGCGTCATATTGCCGTCGGCGCTGAATTCTATGTCTACATATACCTTTGAGCCGAACATACGCGTACGTATAAGGTCAAGGGATATAATATCCTCATGGGAAAGCACCATCCTTCTCATAAGATTTTCCACTTCCTCGTCACAGGATTTATCTATCATTTTATTTATGGCTTCCTTAAATATATCTGCTGCAACCTTCAAAATAAATATACATATAATAACGCTGGCAAGAGGGTCAAGAATAGGATAGCCTAACATTGCTCCTCCTATGCCTATAAAGCTGCCTACAGATGATAATGCGTCAGAGCGGTGATGCCATGCATCTGCCATAAGGGCATCGGAGCCTATTTTCTTTGCTCCGTTTCTTGTATACCAGTACATAGCTTCCTTTACCACTATGGATACTATTGCCGCTATAAGGGCCAGTACTCCCGGCATAACAATCTCTTTTGAATTGATAATGCTTCTTATTCCGGCTATACCTATGCCTGCTCCCGTTACTGCCAAGGCTGCTGCTAATATAATTGCAGCTACACTTTCAAGCCTGTCATGCCCGTATGGATGGTCGCTGTCCTCGGCTTTTCCAGCCATTTTTACTCCGCCTATCACTACAAACGTACTAAATACATCTGACGCAGAATGAACGGCATCAGAAATCATTGCTCCTGAATGAGCTATAATTCCCGCTGCAAGCTTTAAAACCGCAAGTATAATATTTGCCACTATACTTACAACAGATATACTTATTGCAATGCTTTCATGCTCCTTATCCTTCTCTGTTTTTATTTTGTCAACCGTCATTTTTCTTTCCATTTTTTTTACCTTTTCTATAGTATATGCTTTTTTTCCTCATATAATAATGTTATTATAATATGTTAAAAAGACAGAGCTTACAAATTTCTCTGCCCTGCCTTGTACTAATAGTGCGGAAAAAGGGACTTGAACCCTCACGTCATTGCTAACACTAGATCCTTAGTCTAGCCTGTCTGCCAATTCCAGCATTTCCGCATCCATATTTGAAATATGTCTGTCGCTTCAACCGACTTGTATAGTTTACCAAAATACATTTTTTTTGTCAACTGTTTTTTTCTTTTTTCTTAGGTTTTTTCTTAGGTTCTTTATTAATAAAAATTTTTCTTAATAAAAAATAACTGTTGACTGTATATATTTTGTTTGGTATAATTTTTCATTGTTAAGGCAAAATTTTTGCTTATAATTTTATATTTTGCAGTTGTGGCGGAATTGGCATACGCGCTAGATTCAGGTTCTAGTCCACGCAAGTGGGTTCGGGTTCAAGTCCCGTCAACTGCACTAAAAAAGCGTCGGCTAAAACCGGCGCTTTTTTATATACAATAACTTCCTATATATCTATATCAAAAAATCCCGGGCAGCACTCAAAGCTGCCCGGAACGAAATTATTTCTTTTTGCGATTGACTACAACAATCATACCCGATAATATTGCCGCAATCGGAATAAACGAGAGCGCTACACCCGTTACAGGGTTGTCGCTCAAAATTCCGTCTGATGTATCACCTGACGTATCTCCCATCGTATCGTCTGACGTATCTCCTGTCGTATCTCCCGTCGTATCGTCTGATGTATCACCTGATGTATCTCCCGTCGTATCGTCTGACGTATCTCCTGTCGTACCGCCCGTCGTATCGTCTGACGTATCTCCTGTTGTATCGTCTGATGTATCTCCTGTCGTACCACCCGTCGTATCGTCTGATGTATCTCCTGACGCATCGTCCTTTTCCAAATATGCCAGTGCATAGGTCGAAAATTTGTCAGTCTCAATCGTCACCGTATTCGGGTTACTGTCCAAATCTTTAAGAATTGTTGTTTCTCCACCGTGAATACGGATTACCGAATATTCGGATTTTCCGCGAAGTCCTTCCGGCACTTCAAACATGATTCTAACCGGAGCGTTTGTTTCGGTTATCTTCTGCTCCAGTTCGCCGATTTTCTTAAGCAAAATAACATCAAGATATTGTCCCAGTTTATAATTTTTCAATTTTCCGAGCATGACCGTTACAGCCGTTTTATCCTCCTTTAGAACAGTGTCTGTGGCATCCTCCACCTTAAGAATTATCTTGATGTTTTCTCCCGCATTAACCTCTTCACCTGTTAAACCAACCGCTTCCTTCAAAGCGTCAAGAGGCGTTTCAAGGGTTGTTGCAGGAGCCTTTTCGCCTTTATCTACTACTTTTTCAAGCTTTCCAATTTTAAGCCTGTCCGGCGTTGCCTCTTCCCTGCCATCTTTGTCAAGGAAATCCTTGCCGCAGCCATCACAGTGCCAATGCTCCTTTACACCATATTCCTCTTTCGTGGCAGGTTTTTCGGGAACTAACTTCATGGAATGTTCGTGGGGTTTTTTCGGCAAAATTACCTCAACCGTACCATATTCGCCTGTGTATACATCCTTGCCCTCCGTTTCCTCTGTAGGCTCAACATGGCTGCTTTCGTCTTTTGTCCAGACTGTAGTATCGGTCAAAACAGGGATTTCTTTTTCTTCTATATGCTCATTGTTATTTTTGCATATGCGCTTCGCTGTTCCTGTTTCTGTCAAAGTCGGGAATTTTGCAATACTCCGGTCGCCGTAATCATGTCCTGTTGGCGGTGTTTCAACAACCTCTATAAGCTCTTTACAGCTTTCATCTTTGAAATTGTATCCGCAAACCGAACATTTATAGTGGTTTATGTTACTGCCGGCAGTTGTACAATCTGCTTCCTTTTCAGTTACAAAAGCGGCATCATGTGATTTAAATTTTATCCTAAACGTAACGCTCTTACCCTGTCCGCAGTCATATAAATACGTTACGTCACCGTCGTACTCATTCTTTATATCGCTATTTACTTTATATAGAATTTTCTTTCCGCCATTCTTATCCTCAATCACTTCAGCGTTTTTCCATTCGCTTGCCTTTGACAAATCAAATTCTCCCGGAAGCTCATCCGGGTCAATAATACAGGTGTCAACGGTATACCTTGTATATATATTGCTGTCACTTCTAAGAGTTGTCAATGCAGTATTTTGACTTAAATCTAAAGAAGTAAGATAATTGTCTGCACAGCTAATAAGCTTCAATGCAGCGTTTTGGCTTACATCTATATAAGTAAGCTGATTATCTTTAAACATAAGATTTTCCAATACAGTATTTTTACTTATATCTAAAGATGTAAGCTCATTGCTTTCGCACCTTAGAAGCTTTAACGCAGCGTTTTGGCTTACGTCTAAAGCAGTAAGCTTATTATAGCTGCAGTAGAGAGATGTCAATTTTGCATTTCCCCTTAAATCCAAAGAAGTAAGCTTATTCCCGTCGCAATTAAGAGTGTTTAATTCTGCGCTTTGACCTAACGCTAAAGATGTAAGTTCATTATTTTCGCAGTCAAGATATTCTAATTTCATATTTTTACTTAAATCTAATGAAGTAAGCTTATTTAAGTTCTCATCAAATATGTCGTTGCTGCAGTCAAGCCATTTCAATTTCGTGTTTTTACTTAAATCTAAAGAGGTAAGCTTATTATTACAGCAATAAAGCTCTATTAATTCCGTGTTTTTACTTAAATCCAAAGAGGTAATTTCATTTTTGCTGCAGTCAAGAGTCATAAGACTTGTAAAATACCCTATTCCCGTAAAGTCAGCAATGCTCTTTTCTTTGCAGTCAATAACACCGACACTAATCCACTCGTCCCAGGCTAAAACGTCATCCTTGTTTTTATCAATCTCATCCTTAACATATTGTCTAAAATTTTCGTCAGGAAAATTTGTTTCATTTATTGCGATATCATCTGCAGCAGCCGAAACGCTTATGGGTATCCCCCCTCCATTCAACAATATTAACGTCATACTTAACATTGTCAGAAATGAAATAAATCTTTTTATCATTTTAAGTTCCTCCTAAAAATAAGTTTATCAAGATACAATTCTCAAATAACAAAAACCGAAATAAGTTTACAGGAAAAACCTGAATTACCCGCCTGGTTTTAGACAATTATACCATATTTTTGACAAAATGAATATGTAATAATAATTTTTCAATATTTTAAAATACAATTTAACATTTCACATATATTAAAAAACGGCAGGATTTTACCCTGCCACTAATTATTATTTACCTTACAAGTATCGGTTTCAGAATGAGTTTAAACTCACTCTGAAACCGGCACTTTTTTATGCTAAATTAGCCTTAGCTGTCTCTGCAAGCTTTGCAAAGCCTGCTGCATCATTTACTGCCATCTCGGCTAACATCTTTCTGTTCATCTCAATGCCTGCCTTCTTAAGACCAAACATAAATCTGCTATATGATAAACCGTTCATTCTTGCTGCTGCATTGATTCTTGCAATCCAAAGCTGTCTGAACTGTCTCTTTCTTTCCTTTCTTCCTGCATATGAGCTTGTAAGCGCTCTCATAACTGACTGCTTAGCCACTCTGTACTGCTTGCTTCTTGCTCCTCTGTAGCCCTTAGCCAGCTTTAATACTCTGTTATGCTTCTTTTTAGCGTTTAATCCGCCTTTAACTCTTGCCATTTCTATTTCCTCCTAAATTATCTAATTTCTTTCCAACTTATAAGTATGGTAAAATCTTTTTCATATTCTTAACGTTTGTAGAGTCAGTCATGGCGGCCTTTCTCAAGTTTCTCTTTCTCTTTGTTGACTTCTTTGTTAAGATATGGCTCTTGTAAGCCTTCATTCTCTTTAATTTTCCTGTACCTGTCTTCTTAAAACGCTTTGCAGCGGCTCTGCTTGTTTTTACCTTTGGCATTTCCTTTTCCTCCTTAAAAATGTCTATTTTAACTATTTCTTTTCAGTTAAAACCATCATAATGCTTTTTCCTTCCAGCTTGGCAGGCTTTTCAATCATAGCCACATCCGCCAAGCCCTCTGCAAAATCATCAAGAATATGCTTGCTTGACTGCATATGGGCCATTTCCCTGCCTCTGAAACGAAGACTTACCTTTACCTTATCACCTTTTACGATAAACTTTCTTGCCATGTTCATCTTAGTGTTAAGGTCATTATTTTCAATGTTTGGTGATAAGCGAACTTCCTTAACCTCAACAGTCTTCTGCTTTTTCTTTGCTTCCTTTTCCTTTCTTGTAAGCTCATATTTATACTTACCATAATCAATAATCTTACAAACCGGCGGCTTAGCAGTCGGGGCTATCTTGACTAAATCTAAATCTGCGTCTCTTGCAAGCTTATATGCCTCCTTGGCAGACATAATGCCTAACTGTTCTCCGTCCTCGCCTATGAGACGAACCTCCTTGTCTCTGATTTGCTCGTTAATCATTAATTCGCTAATAGTAGTGCACCTCCAAACAAAAATTAATCTTTTTTTGTCCAACCGACATAAAAAAAGATGGATAAGAGAATACCCACCTGCAGCTTATAGGAGAAACCGTATAATCCCGCTGCAAATAACATAAGCTCGTTACGTGCAGCCCTATACAATAACTTAAATATAAACACCAAGTAACTCTATTGTTCTTGGGTGAGAGGATACTCTGCTTTATTTTCACAACTGTTATATAATAACATGAATTTCTTTTATAGTCAACTTTTTTTCTAAGAAATTCAAAAAATTTTTTGAAATTGCTGAAAATGCAAACCTGTATATCTGTATATTTTTTACCGACTTTGCGCACAATAAAACTGTAATTATAAAAATTAATAAATATATAACGGAGGGAAAGCTATGCCAATATTAGACTGCAGCGTAAAGAACTGTATACACAATATGGAATCAAGATGCCAGCTTGAACAAATCAAGGTGGAAGGAAGCAGCGCTACAAATTCAGACGCAACTGCCTGCGGCAGCTTCCAGTTAAGAAGAAACGAGGCTTCTTATTCAAACAGCTCACATCTGCCAAACCCTGAAAATGACGTAAAGTGTGCCGCTGAAAACTGCTGTTTTAACGAAAACCTGAAATGCCATGCGGACCACATTGATATTGCCGGAAACGGAGCATGTGACTGCGGTGAGACATTATGTCAAAGCTTCAGATGCGACTGCAAATAAGCGCATTATAATAGAACTATGGGCTTCTCTATTCAGGGAAGCTCATTTCTATGTGCCGTACTCCTATCCTGTTTTTTTCTACTGAAATAGCGTGATGCTTTATTCCCATCCCCGAATATAAATTCCCCGTTATCTTTGACGCAAGCTTTAAGGGCTTGTCTATATCAGGCGCAGTAATCTGCGTTGTAAAGGAATTTTTGTATATGTCAAGCCTTATATCCATACCTGATTTTAAAAAGCTTCCTGTTAGTGTTTCCGATATTGACTGCGCCATCATACCATCATACTTATACAAGGCTATGCTTGCCATGTGATTTGCCGTGTCTGTACACTCAAGCCTTATTCCATAGCCTGTTTTTGTATAAACATCATACTTTATATATATTTCCTGATATTCGCCCTTATTTCCAAAGCCCTCGCCACTGTTATTTTCAAAATCAAGTATAATGTATACTGTCATATTTTCCTTTGAAATGTCGCTTCCAAAATAATACCCGCAGTCGTTTGCCTCAGTTACCATATCATAATATCTGCACATGGGCAGCTTTTTATAAAGCCAGATGCCTGTAGCCGTGCCATATCCTGATTCTGTTTTGTAATATGGATTTAATACCTGATTTTCCATATTGATAATTATGCTTTCGCTTTTTATATCCGACTGCATGATAATACGGCTCATTATATTTAATCCGGCGCCTGCCTCGCTTCTTATATGTCTTGGCTTTATATTTACTTTTATATGTCTTCCCACGTCAAAAGGCGTAAGCCTTATTTCCCTGCAGGGCTTGCTTCTGCTCACGGCTATTTTTCTGCAATCCTTTTCATTTGACCTTACAAATTCCCTTAATGCCACAAGCTTTGTCCTGTCAATATTATCAACCCTGTACCAGCTTATCTCAGACAAATCCTCCCTGCCCTTTAAATCAAGCTCATAGCTTACAACTGCCTTACCGTCTTTTATGACTATTTCCGGTGTGGCAGTAAACCGGGGCGGCTCTATTAAAGACGGCTTTACCTCCACCACGCAGTCTGCCTTTACCCCCTCGCCTGTCTCAAAGGAAACATATCCGTATTCAGGCTCTTCACTGTCATTTTCTCCCGTGATTTCAAATACAATACTTCCTTCTCCACAGCTATTCTCCCTAACATTAATCCCCTTAGAGGCGTTAAAAGCGCAGGAGGGCTTTATATTTGACGGATAATAATGCAGTATAATAAATGCGTTCCTGCTTCCCCCAGTAATTTGAATATTTTTATTTACATCTATATAAAATACAAACTTATTATTGAAACTCTCCACATCAGCAAAAAAAAGCTCCCTGCTGTTATCTCCTGAGAGAAGATTTGAAAGACTGTATATATTCAGATTATCCTTGCATATCTCATAGCCACATTCATCTATACCTGATATTCCCGGACAATTATAATAAGAAAAAGTATTTTCATTTACCATATCCTTTGTCCATGCCACATATGCATTTCCCTTATAAATCCCCACATTAACGGCTGATACCGACGCATCTCCTTCTGTTATAAATGCGTTTGCTTCGTTATTTTCAATATATATATCAGAATCCATTATAACAGTATAATTTAATCTGTAAGCATTATTTTCATTTCTAAAGGCTGATAATATTGAAGTCTCCTTCCCTGCGCTCTTAAACGTACAACCGCTGAAAACTTCATAGCCGGAGCTTTTTAGGGCTATCCTTGTATATTCAAAGGTACATCCCGAAAAAAGCACTCTTGTCCCATTGTTTTCAACGGCTGTTACAGTGGATTTAAAATAACAGTTATCAAAAATAATACTGTCGCTTAATTCTGATATAACTATCGCAATATTTTCTCCAAAATCAAGATTTTTAATTTTTATATCCCTGCCGTCAATTATAAGCATAACAAGACTGCCATCGTTGCTCTTTCCAATGGCAGTCCTTAATATTTCATCCGCTGAACTGTTATTATTAATAATGTAGCTATAGTTATTATTTATCATTTTTATTCCTATCTGTCATCCCGGACAGTTCAAACATCCGAAGCCTTTTCTTCCTGCTTTATCTTTAATATTAGTTATAGCTTTTAATTTCAAAACCCTTTTCTCTTGCTTTATCTATAAAGTTTCCCAGCATTTCCGTGTTTGTCTGGGATACTGCGTGAAGGAGATATACGGCTCCGTTATGAAGCTTTGTGACAGCATTATCCAAAGCCTTTCCAACCTCCATCTGATTAGCCGGGTCCCAGTCTGCATATGCAAAGCTCCACATAACTGAACGATATCCGCAATGATTTGCCACAGCAAGCGTCTGCTCGCTAAATGCTCCCGTAGGAGGTCTGAACAGCCACATTTCATATCCATAAGTATCAAGCACATACTGATGCAGCTCCTTATACTCGTTTATCTGCTGCTCTACGGACAGGGACATCATGCCTCCCGACGGATGAGTTACACTGTGGGAGCCCACTATATGTCCCTCGTCAATCATTCGCTTTACCAGCTCCTGCTCGCTCTTGGCATAAGGCATTGTTATAAAAAATACCGCCTTTACATTCTTCTCCTTAAGAGTATCAAGTATACGTGATGTATACCCGTTTTCATATCCCTCGTCAAAGGTAAGATAAATAACCTTCTCATCCTCCTTTATCCAGTCAACGGCATATTTGCTTCCATATGTTTCCTGAAGATTAACAGGCGCCACAGGTCTGTTGTCAGGGTTTACCTGTACTCCTACGCCCCATGTTACTTTTTCGTTTGATATGGCATTTACATCATTTTCAAAGGTTATCTTCTCATGGGAGGTTGCCTCTTCTGCTGCAGTTGTTGTCTCCTCACTTGATATTCCTCCGATATCACCGTCGTCAGAGGTAGTGTCCTTTATCTGCTCCGCCACAATGGTGGTAGTCCCATTTTCTTTATCGTTACTGTCAAATACACCGCAGCCGCTTACAGCGCTTACGGTAATAAATGCAGCCATAATTAATCCTGTCTTTCCCTTCATTTTTGTCCTCATAACTTTTCCCCTTTCATTTTTAATAAATCCGGTTTTATGTCATGCTTTTTCTTTCTTTTTCTTAAGTCTTAAAAGCCTTGCCATATTGTACTGCTTATTTTCTTTTCGAAGCTTCTTTCTGTCCTGCCTTGCATATCTCCACATAACTATCTTTTCCAAATAACGCTTTAAGACTATCTGCAGCTCCTCCTTAGGGTGAATTGGCCTTACAAGAATAGTATACATATTAGCCCTGTTTCCTCCAAACACATCCGTAAACACCTGGTCTCCTACAAATATGGTTTCGTCTATATCTGTACCCATAATCTCCATTGCCATATTATACGCATTTACCGAAGGCTTATGGGCGTCAAATATATAAGGAGCTCCCACTGCATCGGCAAAAGGCTTTACTCTTTCTTCCTTATTATTTGATATAAGACAGAACTTAAATCCTATATCCTTAAGCCTCTTAAAAAAATTAACAGCCTTTTCATCAGCCTTCTCTCCATGAGGAACAAGAGTGTTGTCAATGTCGAATAATATTCCTCTATAGCCCAGCTTATTATAATATTTTTTAAAGTTTATATAGTATACACTTCGTGCTACCTTTTTTGGAAAAAATCTCTTTAAGAACATACGCTACCTCTCGTCACTGCTTATCCAAAAGTTTCTTTATCTCATCCATAAAGGTGTTCACATCCTTAAACTCTCTGTAAACAGATGCAAATCTCACATATGCAACAGAATCATAGTCTTTAAGCTTATCCATAACTATCTCGCCTATAACGCTGCTTGGTATTTCCTTGTCCTCAAGGTTAAATATTTCTGTCTCTATTTCATCTATCATCTCTGTTATCTGGTTTACCGATACAGAACGCTTATGACATGAACGTATAATTGCAGCTTCTATCTTTGAGCGGTCATATGTCTCTCTGTTGTTATCCTTCTTTATAACGATTATCGGTATAGTCTCAACCTTTTCATATGTAGTAAATCTCTTACCACAGGCGTCACATACACGTCTTCTCCTGATAGCGCTGTTATCCTCTGCCGGTCTTGAATCTATGACTCTTGTATTCTCTTTGCTGCAAAAGGGACATTTCATATATACCTCCATATATTTACATTTTATTGTTCTTATACATTAATTTTATATAAAAAAATATATTTGTCAACCCTTAAAACAAGCCTTTTCATCCATTTGCACCAGCACAATATCGCTGCCAATCTGTCTTATACATTTAAAGGGTATCACAAACTCCGATTCCTTCGTAAAAAAATTCAATCCTCTGCAGCCCTCAGGTACTATTACCGCGCATATCTGTCCCGTACACTCATCAAATTCAATATCTGTTATAAAACCCAGCTTTTTGCAGGTGCATTCGTTTATAACTTCTTTAAGCTTCAACTCACAAAGACGCATTTTGCTCCTCTTTATTCAAATCTTATATTGATAAATATTATGTATAAATTTTTCATCCTATGATTTTATATTGGGATTTATTGTTTATTCAGCTATAATTATATGTTGGATAGTGATTGCTTTGATGTAGGAAATGGGTGATATATATTAATTTGTACGGGTAAAGATAATTTTGCTCACATGAAGCCCGGGGCTTAAGGATAAAGGGAGCTTGGGCGGCAGGGCGGCTTGGGAAGGGAGTTAT
>ERZ777305.1088-NODE-1088-length-36387-cov-3.683832_pt1 | contig 36387 bp, 41 predicted proteins | sample MGYA00374965_ERZ777305 | MGnify/ENA primary metagenome ERZ777305 (study PRJEB29328, sample SAMD00013331) | mouse gut metagenome | study: EMG produced TPA metagenomics assembly of the Metagenome analysis of fecal microbiota from mouse which was promoted... | reverse complement strand
CTCGGCTGGCTTGAGGAGCACATATAATTATGTAAGGCAAAGGCCAGCTTTAACGCTGGCCTTTCTTTTTACCGCGCACTGTGCGCCACGCTCATATCCTTTTCGCTGTCCCAGTCCCTAAATAACAGCGCTAGGCACCATAGGGCCGAGATGCCCACCAGGGTATAGATGATTCTGGAAATTACGGCGGTCTGCCCGCCGCATATCCATGCCACCAGGTCGAAACGGAACACGCCCACAAGGCCCCAGTTCACGCCGCCGATGACGGTCAGCGCAAGTGCGATCCTATCGATAATGTTCATGCTCATCCTCCTCCTTTCTGTCCTATTTTTCGCCCGGTCACGCGGGTTTATACGGAAAAATTGCCGCCGGAGCCTTCGCTCCTGCGGCAATTTCTGTAATGTCAAATTCTGGATTATTTCTTATCAGCCTTGCGTACCTGCCACGCCGCAAAGAGGTTGGGCGCGATAAACTGTGACGAGAAGCAGCCCGCCACAACGCCCACCATCATGGGCAGGGAGAAGGACACCACAGTGCTTATGGAGAACACGCCGGCCACCGCCAGCACCACCACCAGCGCCAGGAAGGTGGTAAGGGAGGTGAGCACCGTGCGGCCCAAAGTCTGGTTCAGGCTCAGGTCCATGGTGTCCACAAACTCGGCCCGGGGGCCAAGCTTACGCTTATTCTCACGCACCCGGTCGTAGATGACTATGGTGCTGTTCAGCGAGTAGCCCAAGAGGGTCAGCACCACGGCGATAAAGATATCGTTGATGGCCATACCAAATATCACGAAAATGCAGAAGGCAATGATAATGTCGTGCAGCAGCGCCACTATGGCCGTCAGGCCCGCCGACAGGCCGCCGATCTTCTTGAAGCGAAGCGCGATATATGCCAGCAGCAACACGGCCGTCAGCACAAAGCAGACCATGCACTTCTGGAAGAACTTGGCGCCCATGGTGGCGTCAACGGAGTTGGACTCCAGCAGAGTGAAGGTGGCCTGGTCATAAGCCTCGCTGAGCGTCTCCGCCACCTGGGCCTGCTGGTCAGGGGTCAGGCTCTTGTTCCCGGCAAAGGAGACTGTGACGCTGTCCTGGCCGGTGGTGATGTCCTTATTGACGGACACTGAGCTGTCCAAGCCCATCTTGTCGGAGATGGTGCTTGCAATAGACTCGCTGTTATAGCCCTCGCCCTCGACATTGTAGCGAATCATAGCGCCGCCTGCAAACTGGATATCCAGCTTCGGCCCCATCACAAGGCTGGCGATAAGCCCCGCCACAAGGACCACGGCGGAGATAGTGTAGTAGGTCCTGCGATTGCCAAAGAAGCTGAAGCGCTTATCCCGTTTTGGCTCCTGGCCCTCCTTTGGCCCGCCAAACAGCCAGCTCTTTCTAAAGGGCTTGAAGGACGCCAGGGACAGGGTCATCAGGCGGGTAGCGAACACGCCCATAATGAAGTTGGCAATAATGCCCACCAGCAGGGTAAAGCCGAAGGAGAAGATGGAGCCGGTGGTGGACTGGCCAAATATCATAGAGAGGATGTTGCTGGGCCCAAAGACCATCATCAGCATGATGGCCACAATGGCCGTGGTGATATTACCGTCAAAAATGGCCCAGAAGCTGCTCTGGAAACCGTTCTTTAAAGCGCCGTCCAGAGTCTTGCCGTTATTGAGCTCCTCGCGCACGCGGCTTGCGGTGATGACGTTTGCGTCAACGCCGATGCCTATGGAGAGGATAAGGCCCGCTATGCCGGGCAGGGTCATGGTAAAGGAGTTCATATTGGGGAAGAACCCGGATACCGCCGCAAAGCATATGCCCATCTGCCCCGCAAGGCTGATGACTGCCACCACGCCGGGAAGCCGGAAACAGACTATCATCAGCACCGCTATAACAAGGAAAGCGATGACACCCGCCATCAGCATGGCATTGAGCGCCTGGCTGCCCAGAGTGGGGGCCAGTGAGTTAAAGTTAGAGGTCTCCAAAGCGAAGGGCAGCGCGCCCGCCTGGATCTGGGCGGCAAGAGTAGTGGCCTCCTCGCTGGTAAAGGAGCCGGAGATAACGGCGTTGCCGTCGGTTATCTGCTCGTTCACGGTGGGATAGGAGAGCATGACGTCGTCCATCCAGATGGAGATGACCTTGCCCGTGAGCCTGCCGGTGGCCTCAGAGAACTTCTCCTTGCCCTCCTCGCTCAGCTCCAGCTGGACCACATACTGGGTCGCGCCAGTGTTCTGGTCCTGCTGCACGCCGGGCTGGGCCCTTACAACGTCCGCGCCCTCCAGGAGGACGGTCTCGGCGGTGGTGCCCGCGGGGGTCTTGTGTATCTCCTGCCCCCCCTCGCCATACTCTGTGGTCTCATACTCCATGCCCTCGCGGAAGGTGAGCATGGCCGTGGCGGACAACTCGTTTATGGCCTTCTCCGGGTCGAAGTCCGTCTCGTCGGACTTCCAGGGGAAACGCACGATTATGCGGTTATTGGCCTCGTCGGTATAAAGCTCATAGTCCGTGATGTTCTGTGCCACCATACGGGTCTCGATTATCTGCTTTGCGCTCTCCAGCTCGCTGCTGGTGGCGGTTATCCCCTCCGCCGGGCTGAAGGTGGCCTCTACACCGCCGCGTATGTCGATGCCCCAGCGTATATCCTGGGCCCCTTTAAGATAGGTGACCTTGAAGTCGCCGTTCTGCCCATACACTCCGAAAAGGGAGGTGTATACCAAGGCGGCAATCAGGACAAGGACCACAAAGAATACCGGTTTTTTTACTCGTCTCATGTTTGTTTTCCTCCAATAGCCCGGCCCTTCGCTATATTGACTAAATTTCCAGGTCGGACCTTAAACTTTATATTCACAAGGATGAACCCTGTATTACGCACAAAACAGGGCAGTCACGACTACCCTGTTATGATTATGCGTTTAATTACTCCTCCGAAGATTCGTCCTCCGTGCTGAACACTACCTCGTCGGCGGGAGCCTCCTCAGCCGCCGCGGCAGCCTGCTCGTCCTCCAGCACCGCGCGGATGGAGAGGGACACCCTGTGGCGCTCCAGGTCCACATCGGTGATCTTCACCTTCACCACGTCGCCCACCTTCAGCACATCCTGGGGCTTGTCAATGCGGTGGTCCGCTATCTGGGAAATATGGATAAGGCCGTCTATGCCTGGTATGACGCTGGCGAAAGCGCCGAAGTCGGTCATCCCGACCACCTTGGCCTCGCAGACAGTGCCGGCGGGGAACTCCTGCTCCAGCTTCACCCAGGGGTTGTCCTCCTGACGCCTGTAGCCCAGGGAGATCTTGCCGTTCTCCCGGTCAAGGCCCTTTACGTATACGTTTACGGTATCGCCCACCTTCACCACCTCGCTGGGGTGCTTCACGCGGTTCCAGCTGAGCTCGGAGATATGGATCATGCCGTCCACTCCGCCCAGGTCCACAAAGGCGCCGAAGTTTGTCAGGGACTTCACCTTGCCGGTGAACTCCTGGCCCTCCTCCACCTGCTCCCAGAACTTCGCCTGGGCGGCCTTGCGCTCCTCTCTGAGGACGCTGCGGATAGAGCCCACAGCCCGGCGGCGCTTGCGGTCCACCTCGATAACGCGGAACCTCACCTCCTGGCCCTGCAGGGCGTTAAGATCCTCGCCCCGGCTGACGGTTGCCTGAGAGGCGGGCACAAACACGCGCATACCGTCCCACAGAACGATGACGCCGCCCTTGACCACCTCTATCACCTTGCCCTCTAAAACCTCGTTGTTCTCCAGGGCCGTCTGGATTATATCCCAGCCCCTCATGGCGTCCACCCGGCGCTTGGAGAGCATGATGGTGCCCTCCTGGTCGTTGGTCTTCATGATGAGCAACTCCATCTCGTCGCCCATCTTCACGATGTCCTCGGGCTTGGCGGTGGGATCGTTAGAGAGTTCCACTGCGGGGATAAAGCCCGCCTGCTTGCGGCCCACGTCCACATAGACCTCGGTGGGGGAGATGCCGACTACAACGCCATGTACCTTTTCATCTGTATTCATGCTCTTGAGTGACTCCTCAAGCATCTCCTCAAAATTCTGTTCCGTACTGTTGACTTCAGCCATGGTAACTAGTACCTCCTTTATTATGCTTGCCGGGGTCGAGGCCCCTGCGGTTATGCCAACGCTCAGGCCGGCGGGAAAGGTGGGCAGTTCGCTCGCCTTCTCAATGAGATACGTTCTACACTGCCTGGCGCATATATCGCCAAGCTTGGCCGTATTCGAGCTGTCCCTGCCGCCGATGACAATCATCACGTCGCATTTTCCGGCAAGGTCCAGCGCCTCTTTCTGCCGTTTCGCTGTTGCATTACATATTGTATCAAAAACTGCGGCGTTTGTACATACCTTTTTAAGAGTTTCCAAACATTTTTCCCACTCGCCCATATGAAAGGTGGTCTGGGCCGCCGCAGCTATGGGGACGTTTGTGAGCTCTGCATGGTCCTTTAGCAGATTTTGGAGTTCACTATGGTCCCGACACACAAAATATGGGCCCTTGCAGTGGCTGACGGTCCCCTTCACCTCCGGGTGCCCCGGGTCGCCGAACAAAATAAACGTCCTGTTTTCTTCCGAGGAACACCCGGCTAAGTGGTGGATTTTTTTAACAAAGGGACAGGTAGCGTCCGCAAACCGCAGCCCCAGCCGCTCTATCTCCCGCTCCACCTCCAGGGTCACCCCATGGGAGCGCAGCACCAGCACATGGCCCTCGGGCGTGTCCCTGGGCGCGTCCACTACCTTCACGCCCTTTGCCTCAAGCTCCTCCACCAGCTGTGGGTTATGCAGCAGCGCCCCCAGGGTCGCCGCCTTCTCCCCCCTGTGCAGGAGCTCCTGCACCATATCCACCGCGCGCTTTGCACCGAAGCAGAAGCCCGCGCTCTTTGCAACCTCTATCCTCATAACATCGCCTCACTTCCCCGCCGCCCCCTGGGCCTGGGACGGCAGTCCCAGCTCCTGGAGGGTCTCCTCTCTCAGCACCGCGATCTCCTTCATGATGGTCCGGCTGGCCCGGCGCAGCTCAAGACTGGAGTCGTCCTTTATATTAAGCGACTCCGCCGGTATGGGTTTTCCGATATTTATGATGTGCCGCTTGAACTTCTTCGGCAGTCCGCCGTCCCCTGTGGTGATACACACCGGCACCACAGGGGCCTTTGTGCGGTAGGCCAGCAGCGCCGCGCCGGTCTTTGGCCGCTGCAAAAGGCCGTCCTTGGAGCGGGTCCCCTCGATGAAGATCCCCACCATGCCGTTCTCGTCCAAAAGCTTATAGGCGTTCTCCAGGGCGTCCGTGCCGCCGCTGCCCCTTATCACCGGGAAAGCCCCCAGCAGCCTTAAAAGCCCCCCGAGGAAGCGGCTCCTGAAAAGCTCCTCCTTCGCCATATACAGCACCTGCCGCCACTGGGCCACACCCAGCATCACCGGATCCCGCTTGGCCATATGGTTGCTGCACAGCAGCACCGGCCCGGTTTTGGGTATATTCTCCCGGCCCCGGACGCTTATCCTGAACACCGGATAGTAAAACAGGCACAGCAGGGACTGCCCGATAAGGTACAGCAGGTCCTTCCGTCTTGCCCCGCGCTTCTTTGTCATTTACCCCTTGCCTCCCCCTTCATTCCCCATGCGCTCCCTGGCCATGGCCGTAAGCCGCTCCACCACCTGCCGAAAGCTTAGCCCTGTGCTGTCCAGCACAACGCCGTCCTCGGGCAGCAGGTCCAGCTGGGCCGCGTCCTGCTTATCCCGCTGGACCACCTCTTTAAGCACCTGCTGAAAGTCCGCGGGCTCCCCCGCCTCCTCAAGCTGCCGGGTGCGCCGTCTGGCCCGCTCCTCGGCCGAAGCCGTCAGGAACACCTTTAACTGGGCGTCCGGCAGTATCACCGTGCCGATATCCCTTCCGTCCATTATCACGTTGCTTTTCCTGGCAAGGCCTCTCTGGATCCCCACCAGGAATTCCCTGACCTCCGGGATATGGGCCACCCACTTAGAGGTCGCCATGGACACCTCCTGGGTGCGTATCTCCTCCGACACGTTCCGCCCACCCAAAAGGGTACGCTGGCCGAACTCCCCATATTCCAGCGAGACCTCCACCCCCGTCAGCTCGGCAGTCACCGCCGCCGGGTCTTCAAGGTCCACCCCCTTCTCCAGCATATAGAGGGCTATGGCCCTGTATATCGCCCCGGTATCCACATAGGTAAAGCCCAGCTCCTTTGCCGCAGCCTTGGCCACGCTGGACTTCCCTGCTCCCGCCGGGCCGTCTATGGATATCGCAAACATATTTCTCCTCCCCTCTCTTTTTATCCGTTTCTTTTATCATATTCAGGCTTCAGCAGCCTATACTCAAGCCTTGTCTTCATTCTGTCCTCATGCCACTGCCAGTCCACGTGCTCGGCCTCTTTAATAAGCCCACATTTCTGCATTATCCGCTCCGAGCCCTTATTCTCAGCCAGACACCCGGTGGTGACCCTATACACGCCGCCCTCCTTAAAGGCAAAGTGCAGGACCTCCCTAAAGGCTTCCGTGCCGTACCCCCTCCCCCAGAACTCCGGGAAGTAGAAATACCCGGCGTGGACCAGCTTGCCCACCGGGGTGCGGTCCGTAACGGTGTACCCCACGGAGCCCACTTGCCTGCCGTTTTCCTTCAGCTCCACCCGCAAAAAGTAGAACGTCCTGTCCGGCTTCAAGGCCTCCTCCAAAACCCCGGCGAACTCCTTATCGGACTCCTCCCGGCTGTGCACCATAATGTCGCTCTGATACCGGAGCATGGCCCCCTCGTGGGATTTCAGCTGATAGTATTCCTCCTCGTCGGCGGGCGTATAGTCGCGTATGACGAGCCGGGGCGTTTCAAGCTTTATCATGTCCTTGCTCCTTCTCCCCATAAATACCTGATACATTCTTCCGTGCAGCCGGTTATATAATCGCGCACCTGCCGTTCGGATATATATTTAGTGTGGGGAACGATATCCCGCCTATTGTCGTACTCAAGGATAAGCTTATCTCCCCAGGCCCTTACGCTACCTGCGTCGATCCTCCCCTCCAGCGAGTACGCCTTGCCTTCCCTTATACCGTCTATTATGCGCGGCGCGTTCCCGTCCCAAAACATCCGCTCCTGTATCTGTTCGCAGTCCGCGTAATAGACCTCATTCATGGACATATCTGGGTCCGGCGCCTGCGAAAAGCTCTCCTTAAACGGTACCCTTACAGAAGAATACCATATCATATCGGACAGCAGGTGCACAAGATAGCCAATTACAAAATCCCTATTTTCCGGCGTATGGTATTCGTCAAAAAAGCCGTCAAAATGGCTTATGGGGTTTTCACTTGTGAACCTATAGTGAGATATGCGCTTCATCTCTTTGGTACAGTCCGCCCTCATGTGGACCGCGTCCGGGGCGATGCTCCCCAGCAGGAAGTCCCCATAGGAACGGAACGAGCCGGGCTTCTCCCCATAGATATTATCCGCAATCAGCAGGTGCATCATCGGCTGTGCCATATATCAGCGGCCCTCCTTCTGCAAAAAAGAATCTATCAGCGCAATATCCCTCAAATCCTTCTCCCGGCCCAGGGCCGCCTTCTGTTTCCTTATGCTCAAAAGGCTCGCCGTGGGGAGACCCTCCACCTGGACTACTTCCTCTGTCTCCCAGTCCTCCAGCACCTCCACATACTCGCTTACGGCGAATATCCTGGTATTGTCCAGGCCGTCCCTGTGAAAGGGATAGCCCTCCGCTTCAAGCCGGTCCGCAAGTTTCTTTGTGCAGATCAGGTCCACGTCATGTGTGCTCTCCCGGACCCCGAACAGCACCAGCGCCGCCCCCGAGGTCAGCCAGCAGTCAGAGCCGATAAACTTTATTCCCCGGGCAATGCTCAGCACGTCCTCCCTGTAAAGCAGCTTTTCGCTCATTTTATCCTCCCATGTTCAGCCCCGCCAGCCTGCCGGTGGCAAAGGCGATCTGCAAATTATACCCCCCTGTGGGCGCGTCCACGTCCAGCATCTCCCCGGCAAAGTACAATCCCTCTATAAGCTTTGAGCCCATGGTTTTGGGGTCTACCTCTTTAAGGCTCACGCCTCCGGCGGTGACTATGGCCTCGTCGATGGGCCGAAAGCTCTCTATCTCTACCGTAAAGTCCTTTAGTAAGGCCAGCAGGCTTTTCCTCTGCCCTCTGGTGACGGAATTGCACCTTGTCTCCCCGGGCACCCCCGAGCGCTCCACTATCACGGGTATCAGCTTCTGTGGCAGCAGCCTGTCAAGGGAATTTATAAACTGCCTGTTCTTCTTCTCCTCAAGGTCCCGCAATATCCTCGCGTCCAGCTGTCCCTCGTCCAGTGCGGGCTTCAGGTCTATATGCACCGTATACGCTCCCGCAGACATGGGCCGCATATGCGCCGACGCACTGAGTATGGTGGGCCCGGAGAGCCCGAAGTGGGTGAACAGCAGCTCGCCGAAGTCCTCATATACCGGCCTCCTCCTGCCCGCCGCCGTGACCCTGACCCCCACGTTGCGCAGGGACAGGCCCATAAGCCTTTGGCATATGCCACCTCTCTCCACCAGTGGCACCAGGGACGGACTTATGGGCACAAGGGTATGCCCGAGCTCCTCCGAAAGCCTGTACCCCGACCCGTCCGACCCGGTGGCCGGATAGCTTGCCCCACCGCAGGCCAGCAGCACGTTTTTTGCCTTATAGTATCCCCTATCGGTTTTCACCCCGACGGCGCGCCCCTCCTCAACGAGCACCTTTTTCACCGTCTCCCGGCAAAGCTCCGCGCCCCTTGAATAGCGCACAAGGGCGTCGGCAATGTCTGCCGCCCTGTCCGACTGAGGGAACACCCTGCGGCCCCGCTCAGTCTTTAATGGCACGCCCAGGCCCTCGAAAAAAGCCATGGCGTCCCCCGGCGTGAAGCTTGTAAGAGCGCTGTAAAGAAACCTGCCGCCATTGGCGGCGGCGATGACCTCCTGGGGCGTACAGTTATTCGTCACGTTGCAGCGCCCCTTGCCGGTTATCCTCAGCTTGCGCCCGGGCCGCTGGTTCTTATCAAACATCAGAACCTTCAGCCCACGCTCTATGCACGTTCCGGCGGCCATGAGCCCAGCGGCCCCGGCCCCGACTATAATAACCTCTTTCAGCTGTTCCTCTCCTCCACCTTCTCATATACTCCGTACTCGTCCCATATGCGCTCTATGCGCTCCAGGACCCTTGTGACCTGGGCCTTTTTACGGATGGCCGTGGTGACGATAAGGGCGTTTATAACGCTCAAGGGACCCACCAGGGAATCCACAAAGGACACCATATCGCTCCTTGCCAGCAGCACATGGGAGGCGCTCTGGGCAAGAGGGGAGGCCATACTGTCGGTGATGGCTATGGCGGTCATGCCCTGGCTGGAGGCGTACTGCAATGCCCTTGCGGCTTTTTTGGAGTACCTGGGAAAGCTGATGGCGATAATGGCGTCCTCGCTGTTCACATGCACCATCTGCTGTAAGATCTGGGCCTCGCTGGTGGCCTCCACCAGCTGCACGTTGTCAAAGACCAGCTGCATATAGTGGGCCAGAAAAGTCGCCAAGGCCAGCGAGCTCCCCGCCCCCAGGACGAATACCCTTTTAGCCTCCACCAGATGCTCCACCGCCCTATAAAACTCCTCTGAGTTCATACCCTCCCGGGTCCGGCGCAGGATGTCTATATCCTGGCCCAGCACCGCGTCCAGCAGCTTTTCCTGGGGGATGTTCCGTGAGGTCATCTCCAGCCGCTGGAAGCTTGTCATCTTGTTGCGTATCATCTCCTGCACGGCCTGCTGCATTGCCGGGTACCCGGAATAGCCGATCTCTGTGGCGAAGCGGACCACCGTGGATTCGCTGACACCCACTGTCGCCCCCAGACGGGAGGCAGTCATAAAGGCCACCTCCTCGGGGTGGTCCTGCAAATACCTGGCAATGGCCCGCTGGCTCTTAGAGAAGCCCCGGCGGCTCTCCTGTATCTTTTCGGAAAGCTGATCGTTCATAGGTCTCATGTTCCTCTCAAAAACATATTTAGCTTAATTTTACGTCTTTTTTTGCGGAAAATCAAGTATTATTGAAAATAAGCGGCGCAAAACCCAAAAAAGGCCCGCGGGGCTGCCCCCACAGGCCGCTTCTATTTAAAATATTTCGAGAGTTTCCCATGCACCCTGCGGAAATACTCCCGTATCAGCCCTGCCAGCGTGAATTCATACAGCACAAACACCACGTTCGCCATTAGCAGCAGCGCCACAACCCCCCAGGGCATCGGCAAAAACGGTATATCCTCCCAGGGTATGCCCAGCACATATGTGGCAAGCAGCGCCTCGCCCACCGCCGCGCCGTTGAACACAAGCAGCTTCGCCCCCCAGCGCGCAGCCGCGTTTTTGATTTTGCCCAGCACCGCGAACAGAGCCGGATAATACCCGAAGAACAGCAGGTATATCAGCGCCGCCTCCTTATCTGGGGTCAGCAACAGACAAAGCGCCGCCGTCGCCCCATATGAGCCAAAGGCCCACTTGAGCCCTGCCTCGGCCACAATAGGTATCAGCAGGCACCCGGCAAGGGCGGGCATAGCTATGGAAGCCACCTGTACCAGCCCCTCGAACATCATCAGCGCCAGCGACAAAGCCGAAACCATACCGCAGAGGGCTGTTTTCGCCGTGTTTCCTTTCATGGGCCGCCCCTCCCTTAGCAGCAGCGTATCAGGTCGCCGCCCATGCACTCGCAGCAGCAGTCGGCCATCAAAAGCCCCGAGCACATATCGCAGGCGTTGCAGTCGCTGCTCATGCCGCGGTTGGGGTTATAGCCGCCGTACATACCGCCCCTCTGGTTCATGGCCTGGTTTAGGGCCGCGCTGTACTCCGAGTTGCTGGGGTCCATCTGGCAGGCCCGGGAGAAATGGTCCTTGGCCTCCTCAAGCCAGCCCCGGCGGTACAGAACCGAGCCCTTTAAAAAGTACCACTCGGCGTTGCGCCTGTCGGCGGGCACACCGTTCAGTATCTGCTCCGCGTCGGCAAACCGCCCGGACATAATAAGGCTGCGCACATCGCTGAAACCGGAGCCGCCTGCCCCGGCTCCCGTACCGTACCCGGCGTTATATCCGCCCCTGCCGCCGCTGCGCCGCTGGGCCGTTATGGCGTCATAGGCCTCGTTTATCTCCTTCATCTTCTCGTCGGCCAGCTCTTTGAGCGGACTCTCGGCATACTGGTCGGGGTGGTACTTTTTCGCCAGCTTCCTGTACGCGTCCTTTATCTCCTCGTCTGTGGCGGTGCGGGACACTCCCAGTACCTTGTACGGATCGTTCATTGAATTAACCCTTCCCTTTTGTTTTGAAGTATATTTACAGCCTTCGGCGACCAAGTTCACGGAGTGAACTTGAGGGAGCCTTTGCCCCTAAGAACCCCACAACCTTTTACCTTGGCTCTCTGCGGGGTTTCTCCTTTACATGAAGAAACAGTATCTCCCGCTGGACCTCTCCCAGGCCCTTTTGGGCCACATTCTCTATAATGGGCCCGAAGGCCCCAAGGTCGATAAGGTTAACTGCCAGCACCAGTCTTGCGGCGGTGGCGTTCAGAGCCTCGTTGCAGGCCTTGTCTGCGGCCCCGCGCTCCTCCTGGGAGAGCTCCCTCCTCCCCTCAAGCCCCAAGCGCTTGATAAAGGGGTTAAAGCTTCCCCTGCGCATATCCTCCGCCAAATCGTCCGCCGCGTCCATCAGATACACCCACCGGCCCAAAAAGTACCCGAAGCTCTCCAACGCCGGCCGCTGCTTGCCGTCACACCCGGCCAGCTCCCCGAACAGTTCCCGAAGCAGACTCGCCGTGGGCTCCGCGCATCGGTCCACCCCGGCGCTCTCCCTCTCGGCCTGCCTCTGTTCCTCCATGGTCCTCTCCACTATCCCGGCCATAGACGGATACCTTTTCGCCGCCCTCCTGGCCTTGGGCGAGACTATAGGCAGCAACAGCCTGCTCCCAAGGGACGAGAAGAACCCTTCGTCCAGGCAGTCGTCCCGAAGCTTGTGATATGTCAGCAGCACACAGAGCGCCGCCGCCTTCTTATAGGCCTCCCCTGGGCTTTGCAGGTACGTACAGGGCTTTAATGGGTTGAACACGCAGCGCCCGCTGCGCTCCTCCACCCGCTCGCCGCCCACAGATAACGCCAGCAGAGCATAGAACGCGCAGTCATAGCTCAGGGCGAACCGGGCCATAGCGCCGTATTCCTTCCCCAGCACCCGGCAGAGCTCACAGTACACGGCCTTATACTGACCGTATTCCTTTACCAGCAGCTCGGGCTTATACGGGCGAACATATCCGAACATGGTCCTCTCCCCTTATCCTACCGATATTTTACCCGATTTTCCGCCCAAGTTGTTGAACACATTGTAAACAAAGCCCTTCAAAATCTTTACATATCCTTACTTTTTGCTTGAACTGCGAAGACATCTCACCTAAACAGCTTTAACGCCTCCGGCAGCACCTCCACCTTAACGTCTGTTCCCCCGCTTACGTACTCCCCGTCCAGGGACCAGGGCATGGGCTCCGCGCAGGTAAAGGAGGCCCCCGCCGTGTGCACGAAGGTTATCAGCTCGTCGTCCACCTGTCCGCCCATCAGGGCCAGCAGTATGCGGTTTAGCTCGTGTAGGTTCTTCGGGGTCTTTACCAGGGCCAGCTCGAATCTGCCGTCCACCGGGTCCACCTTCTCCGGGGCCAGCTTGATTATACCACCTAGGGACGTGGAGTTGCTCATGGCCCCGAAAAGGTACTCCCCCTCGTATATGCCGCCTTCTACGGTCTCGGCCCGCACGGTATAGGACTTCAGCTGGGGCAGCTCCTTTATGCCCTCTATGACATACGCCAGGTGTCCTAGAGAATTTTTCAGGCTCTGGGTGGTGGCATAGGAGGTCTGGGTAAACGCCCCGAAGGAGGCCACGTATATAAAATGCCTGTCCCCGAAACGTCCGGCGTCTATGGGCTTCGCCTCGCCGTCCGTGATAAGGTCCGCGGCCTCGGCGGGTTCCTTCGGCAGGCCCAGGAAATTTGCGAAATCATTTGTGGTCCCGGCGGGAATATAGCCAAGCCTTATATCCTCCCCGCTTCTCAAAAGCCTGTCCACCGTGGCGCTCAGCGTCCCGTCGCCCCCGCAGCACACCAGGATGTCGGGTTCTGAGCGTATGGCCCGGTCCAAGGCCTCGGCAGCATGGGCGGAGTTGACGGTAAGCTCCATTACCACCTCGTTTTTGTCCTCTCCGCCGGAAAAGGCCCGGTATATGCTGTGCAGCTCCCTCATGACCACCTGCTTGCCGGCGTTCGGGTTTACCAGTATCCTGACTTTCATAGCTTTCCCCCTTCTCTTCTAGCCTTTGAACCTGTCCTGCACCCGCCCGAAAATATGCGGCGTGATATATGGATAGGTCACGTTCTCCGGCAGGGCGTCGAAGCCTCTCGCCTCTGCCATCTCGCTTTCGGGCATGGGGCCAAGGGTTTTTATATCGGCAAAGAATATGGCCCCCCAGGCGCCGCTTTCGGGCTTTCCGTCCACCCGGTCCTCGGCCCAGTACATACACACGGGCTCCAAAGTAAAATCCTCAGCCCCGCTCTCCTCCCAGAGTTCCCTCCTTGCCGCGTCCTCAGGGGACTCCCCCGGCTCTATATGCCCGCCTTGGGTCTCCCAGGTGTCCCGGTCTTTATGGCGGCTCAACAGCAGCCTGCCCTCATACCGTGAGAACACCACCACATATTTATTGGGGAGGGATTCGTCCCAGTCAACTATCTTGGCACAAATTGAACTGCTACCCATGTCACAGCGCTCCTTTTGGTTATTTTCCTGTTGATTATAGCAGAAAGCACGCTGAATGTAAAGCGGAAGAGGCCGCTTGCCGGAATACCCCCGCCCTCCTTTACATATATATAATTACAAACATAAGGAGGAAGGGACGTGGCGTTTTCTGACAGAGAGATACTGGCGCGGATAATCGAGTGCGAGGCCGGCGGCGAGGGCGACACAGGGATGCAGGCCGTGGCCTGCGTGGTGATGAACCGGGTGCAGGTAACCTACGGCGAATACGGCAGGCTCATGACCCTCCGGGAGGTGGTCTACCAGCCCAAGCAGTTCACCTGCGTTATGGAGACCGTCGGCGGCCAGTACAATATGCAGAATATCTACAATATGCGCCCAACGGACGTACATTATAACATCGCTGACTGGGCCATCGCTGGAAACCGGCTTACTAACCTGGGCTTTGCCCTTTGGTATTTCAACCCTTTTAGGCCCACCTGCAGGGAGAACTTTCCCTCGCAGGTGGGGCAGTTCGTGATACGCCTTGGGGACCATTGCTTTTACAATCCCACGGAGAGCTATGCGGAGACATGACTACTTTTGAAAGGAAGGCAGTGTATGAATCAGAATCAGAGACGTGAATGCGGAAGAAACTCGGCGGCCATGCGCAGGCTTATGAGCCGTGCGGACTACATGGCCGAGGCGGACGGCGCGGCGGCCATGGACAATTTCGAACACCCCCAGCAGGAGGACTTCGACTCCGAGGAAATGCGCGGGTCCATGCAGATGATACTGGCACAGAATATCGGGAACTTTGTGGTGATAGAGTTCCTCATAGGCACCGGCGGCATCATGCGCAAGCAGGGAATGCTCTATTTTGTGGGCCGCAGCTTCGTGACTCTATATGACGAGGCGGCAAATAACTTTATAATCTGCGACATCTTCTCCATCAAGTTCGTCTATTTCTATATGCCCAACGACAGGCCGCGGCAGAATTTTAACCTGCTGCCGGGGAATAGCAATAATATGCACAGGTAACCATGAAAGAAGATCCCTCCCGAGGGGGGATCTTCTTTCATCTATTTATCCAGATACTCCTGGGCGGCGGTGGCGGCCACAGCGCCGTCAGCGGCAGCGGTCACTATCTGCCTGAGGGTCTTTGCCCTAAGGTCTCCGGCGGCAAATACCCCCGGGATATTCGTGCGGCAGTCCTCGCCCGCCGAAACATAGCCGGCTTCGTCCAGCTGGACCTGCCCCTTAAACAATTCGGTCTCGGGCACCTGCCCTACGGCGACAAACACCCCGGCACAGCTGAGTTCCCTGCACTCGCCGGTATTCTTATCCTCCGTCACAAGGCCCGTAAGCCGCTCCTCAAAGCGCAGCTCCTTCACAATGCTGTCCCAGACGAACTCCACGTTCCCGGCCATCTCCAGGTTTTGCTGCTGTATCTGTGGGGCGCGCAGCTTGTCCCGGCGGTGTATTACGTACACCTTCTCGCAGAGCCTTGAAAGGTACAGCGCGTCAGCCACGGCGGTATTGCCCCCGCCCACCACCGCCACGGTTTTGCCCCTATAGAACATACCGTCGCAGGTGGCGCAGTAGGACACGCCCTTCCCCCTCAGTTCCCGCTCGCGGGGAAGCCCCAACTCCCGGGGCTGGGCCCCCGTGGCAAGAATCACCGTCCGGGCCTTATAGACCTCCTTGGGCGTTTGCAGGGTCTTGATATCCCCGGAGAGCTCCAGGCCCGTGACCTCGGCTGAGATGGTCCTCGCCCCAAAGCGCTCGGCCCCGGCCTTCATCTTCATGGCAAGCTCAAAGCCGTTTATCCCCTCGGGAAAGCCTGGATAGTTGTCCACCATGTCCGTAGTGCCCATCTGCCCGCCTGGGGCGAGCTTTTCCATGAGCCCCACCGTGAGCCCCGCCCGGGCCCCGTATAACGCGGCGGTGTACCCGGCGGGTCCGCCGCCTATTATCATCAGGTCAAAGATATCCGCCACGGCTCAGATAAGCTCCTCCAAAGCGGTCTTGGGCTGCACGCCCACAAGGGTAGAGGCTATCTCGCCGTTTTTGAACAGTATGGCCGTGGGTATGCTCATAACGCCGTATCTGCCCGCAAGGTCCGGCTGCTCGTCCACGTTCACCTTGCCCACCTTTACCTTGCCCTCGTTCTCCTCTGCGAACTCGTCCACTATGGGCGAGAACATCCGGCAGGGCCCGCACCACTCGGCCCAGAAGTCCACCAGCACAGGGATGTCGGATTTTAACGCCTCCGTCTCGAAATTTTCCTTTGTAAGCGTCAGAACTGCCATTTTTTAGTTACCTCCTAAATGTTAATAATTATATTATTCTGACCCGGGCCGGCTTTATTCCAGCCCGGCGAATTTCATGAAGTCCGTAAAACTACCGTGAGGTATTGCACTGATATCATCGTTATGGGCATTCTCCAGACAGTCGGTGATAAGATATGCCGAAAGCCCCGCCTTTCCCGCAGCCAGCGCGTCCTCGCGCACGTCGTTGCCTGTCATCAGGCACTCCTCCGGGCGCTTTCCCATACGTTCCAGTATCTGGGTATAGTAGAACGGGCTGGGCTTGCAGTAGGAGCAGTTCTCATAGCTGGTCACAAGGGAGAAGTCCCCGGGCGTAAGCCCCAGCCAGCCAAGCCTTGTGGCTACGGCCACGGCGGGGAACATGGGGTTTGTGGCCAGCACCACCGTGTAACCGGCGCTTTTTGCCGCGTCCACGGTCCTTTTGGCCAGAGGATTCTCCCGGGTGGCTGTTTTCGCGCCGTTGAACTCCTCGGCGTAAAACTTATCGAATACCGGGCGCAGGTCCAGTATCTGCTCGCCAAGCTCCCCGGCGAAGGTCTCCCAGAAGCGCTGGTCGTTGGGGCAGGCGCCGTCGTTTGCTATCATGGCCTTGGTGCCCCTCCAGACAGCGGCAACAAGGGTCTTTGGTTCATAGCCATAGGGCGCGGCCTTTTGAGCCAGGAGCCCGAAATAGGTGTCTGTAAAGCTCTCCAGGTCCATGGGCAGCAGTGTGCCGTCCAGGTCGAACATCAGCGTGGTTATGTTTTCCCTGAGCAATTATATCCCCTCCCTGTCTGCGGTGGCGATAAGGTCCACGCCGGTGCCGGCTATGTTGGGGATAACCACATCGCCGATATGCACGGGGGCGGTTACCACAGTCCTGCGTATCTCCTCCATAACGGCGAATATCTTGCTTTTGGGCACGTCCTGCCTTGTGCGCACGGAGACCACCGGGCCCGTGCCGCCTTTGAGCCGTACCGTAGAGGTGACGGTCCTCGTGGGGGCGGTGACCTCTCTCCTGCCGTAGTCCTCGCCCCGTTTGCAGGTGTTGCCGGTGACCGAGAGCACTTTACCCTCATTATCCGTCTCCACCTTTAAGGGGCAGCCCAGGGGGCAGCTTATGCAGGTAAGTTCGACTATTGGCAAGGTTATTCCTCCTCCCGGGCCTCCAGGGTAAGGTTCTCCTCAGAGCCTGTAAGCCACTCTTTTTTTACTGTCAGCTGCTCCATCTCGCCGGGGGCCATCACCGGGCGCTTCTTTCTTATGAGCTCTTTCTCCCCGGCCTTCAGGGTGACAAGGGCCCTTCTCATGTTCCTGCCCACCCTGAAGCGGATCACCATATCTCCGTCTCTTCGGGCGGGATCTATGGTGCAGGGCACAGTGTACCGCACCGCTCCCGCCGGGACAAGGGGTATGCCCGCGCCCCTTGGGGCCCACCCGCCCAAGACATACCTGGCGGCGTTCCTGCCCGCCCCCGCGGCCTCCTGTGACACGTAGTCCACTAGGTCGTGTACGTGCAGCACGTTCCCGCAGGCGAAGACCCCGGGGATATTTGTCTCAAGGCTCTCGTTGACTATAGGCCCGCCGGTGACCGGGGCCAAATCTACTCCCACGGCCCGGGACAGCTCATTTTCTGGCAAGAGGCCCACCGAGAGCAGCAGCGTGTCGCAGTCGTAGTCCTCCTCGGTGCCTGGGATTGGCTTTAAATCGTCCCCCACCCTGGCAATGGTAACGCCGGTTACCCGCTCCTTGCCCCGGATATCAACGACAGTATGGCTGAGCTTCAGGGGTATCCCATAGTCGTCAAGGCACTGGACGATGTTGCGCTTGAGCCCGCCGGAATAGGGCTGGAGCTCCGCCACGCAGAGCACCTTCGCCCCCTCAAGGGTCATACGCCTTGCCATTATGAGCCCGATGTCGCCGCTGCCAAGAATTACTACACGCTTTCCGGGCATATAGCCCTCCAGGTTCACAAGCCGCTGGGCCGTGCCCGCCGAGAATATGCCCGCCGGCCGGGTACCGGGTATGTTCAAGGCGCCCCTTGGACGCTCCCGGCAGCCCATAGCCAGCACCACAGCCTTGGCCCGGGTCTGCAGCAGTCCGTCTTTACGGCTGACGGAGGTAACGGTTATCCCGCCGCCCTCCTGCTGCAAATCCACAACTGTAGTGCTCAGAAGGTAAGGGACGCCCAGTTCCTTCACCTTCACTATATATCTTGCGGCGTACTCGGGGCCGGTAAGCTCCTCTTTGAAGGTATGCAGGCCGAAGCCGTTGTGTATGCACTGGTTGAGTATGCCCCCCAGCTCCTTTTCCCGCTCCAGTATGAGTATATCCTTGGCCCCCGCCTCCTTGGCGGCTATGGCGGCGGCCAGCCCCGCGGGGCCCCCGCCGATTATGACTATGTCACGCTCCAACTTATTCGCCCTCCTTCCGGGTCCTGCCCAGCACTATCTGCGAATCTTTGCCGGACTTCCTGATATCCGTCAGTTCCAGGGAGAGCTCTCGGGAGAGTATCTCCATGACCCTTGGCGAGCAGAACCCGGCCTGGCACCGGCCCATACCCGCCCGGGTGCGGCGCTTCACGCCGTCCAGGGTCTTCGCCCCCAGCACTCCGTGCACAGCGTCCAGTATCTCTCCCTCGGAGACCTCCTCACAGCGGCAGATGATACTGCCATAGCGGGGGTCCCTCCTGATAAGCTCCGCCCGCTCCTCTGCAGGCATCTCCGCGACCTTTGGCACACCTTTCCGTATGGGGTCAAAGCTATCGTTGACCGGCAATCCCAGCTTCTCCGCTATGAGCCGGGCAAGGTACTCTCCAATGGCCGGGGCGCTGGTAAGGCCCGGGGACTCTATCCCCGCCGCATCGAAGAAGCCCTCGGCCGATTCGCCCAGAATAAAGTCGTCGCCGTCCTCGTGGGCGCGAAGGCCCATAAAGGAGGTTATCACCTGCCGCATGGGCACATTTTTCACCGCCCAGGCGGATTTCTCCGCCACCTCCCTTAACCCTTCGGCGGTAGTGGCGGCGGTCTCAGGGTCCTCCACGTCGGCGGCGGTGGGGCCCACAAGAAGGTTGCCGTGGACGGTGGGGCTTACAAGCACACCCTTGCCAAGCTTACCGGGCAGCTGGAACACCGTATGGGACACGTGCCCCCCGGCAGTCCTGTCCAAAAGACAGTATTCGCCCTTGCGGGGGGTGATGCGCAGCTTGCTTTCACAGGCCATATTGTGCAGCTCCCCGGCGTAGACCCCGGCGGCGTTCACAACGGTTCTGGCCAGGAGGTCGCCCTTATCGGTGGCAGCTGTCCAGCAGCCGCCCTCACGCCTAAGGCCGGTGACCTTCGTGTCAAAGCGGAACTCCACGCCGTTTTTGGCCGCGCTCTCCCCAAGGCCCAGGGTCAGCTCGAAGGGGCAGACAATGCCGGAGGTCTCTGCCAGCAATGCCCCGCAGACCTCGTCGGTAAGATTGGGCTCCAGGACCCGGGCCTCGTCCCCGCTTAACAGCGACAGGCCCCCCACGCCGTTTTCTATACCCCTATCATAAAGCTCTCTTAAACGCGGAAGGCCGTCCTCGCTGAGACAGACCACCAGGGCCCCTATGCGCTTGAAGGGGATATCCATCTCCTCAGAGAGCTTGTCCATCATCTTATTCCCTTTTACGTTCATCCTCGCCTTCATCGTCCCAGGCTCCGCGTCGAACCCGGCATGGATAATGGCGGAATTTGCCTTGCTGGTGCCCTCGCAGACGTCCAAAGCCCGCTCCACTACTAGGAAGCTGCCCTTATACCGCGAGAGTTCCCTTGCCACCGCGCAGCCCGCGACCCCGGCGCCGATAACTACGGCGTCATATATTTTCATGCTCTACACTCCTTCCCTTTCATCTTTTATAATATAGCACAAACATATTTTTTGCGCAAGCCCAAACTGGGCCTTGACATCCCTCAAAAAATGGTACATTATTATAATTGGATTTTACCTTAGAATTATAAAGGAGATGTTTCGGATGGAATATATCATAGGCGTGGATCTGGGCACCAGCGGCACAAAGACCGTGCTTTTCGACCGGGAGTGCAATGTGATTGCCAGCGCCACGGTGGAATACCCCCTGTATCAGCCGGAGAACGGCTGGGCCGAGCAGGAGCCCGGGGACTGGTGGAGGGCTGCGGCGGCCACTATAGAGCAGGTAATACGAAAAAGCCGGGTGGATCCGGCAGATATCAAGGGCGTGGGGCTCTCCGGGCAGATGCACGGCCTTGTGATGTTGGACAAGGAGGGCAACGTGCTGCGCCGCTCCATCATCTGGTGCGACCAGCGCAGCGGCAGGCAGTGCGGCGAAATAACCGAAAAGGTGGGCCGTGAGCGGCTCATCGAGATAACCGCGAACCCGGCGCTTACGGGCTTTACCGCCGCCAAGCTCCTCTGGGTCCGAGAGAACGAGCCGGATATTTATAAAAAATGCGCCCATATACTTCTCCCAAAGGACTATGTGCGCTATATGCTCACCGGGGAGTTCGCCACAGAGGTGTCGGACGCCTCGGGTATGCAGCTTTTGGATGTGCCGAACCGCCGCTGGAGCGACGAGGTGCTCACAAAGCTGGACATAGACCCGAAGCTTCTGGGCAAGGTCTACGAGTCCCCGGAGGTCACCGGGACCGTGACCCAGGGGGCCGCGCAGATGACCGGCCTGCGCCCGGGCACCCCCGTGGTGGGCGGCGCCGGGGACAACGCGGCCGCGGCCGTGGGCACGGGCGTGGTGACGGACGGCATGGCCTTCACCACCCTTGGCACCTCCGGCGTGGTGTTCGCCCACACGGACAAGCTCTCCATCGACCCCAGGGGCAGGGTGCACACCTTCTGCTGCGCGGTGCCCGGGGCCTGGCACGTGATGGGCGTAACCCAGGGGGCGGGGCTTTCGCTCAAATGGTTTAGGGACAACTTCTGCTACTCTGAGATAGTCTCGGCCCAGGGACTCTCCATCGACCCATACGTGCTTTTGGACCACCAGGCGGAGCTCTCGCCGGTGGGCTGCAATAAGCTTTTCTACCTGCCATACCTGATGGGGGAGCGCACCCCGCACCTGGATCCGGACTGCCGGGGGGTGTTCTTCGGCCTGTCGGCCATGCACGTGAGAAGCGACCTTTTGCGGGCCGTCATGGAGGGCGTGGCCTACTCCCAGAGGGACAGCCTGGAGGTCCTTCGCGAGATGGGCATAACGGCAAGCCAGATGCTCGCCTGCGGCGGTGGGGGGACCTCGCCGCTTTGGCGGCAGATGCTGGCGGACGTGTACGACTGCCCGGTGCAGACGGTCAAGTCAAAAGAGGGCCCGGCCCTGGGCGCGGCTGTCTTAGCCGGAGTGGGCGCGGGGCTGTACCCCTCGGTGCAGGAGGCCTGTGCCCGGCTCATAAAGGTCAACCCGCCCCAGGAGCCCATTAAGGAGAACGCCGAAAAATATGAGAAGCTCTATAAGGTCTACACCGGGCTGTACCCGGCGTTAAGGGAAAATTTCAAGCAGCTGGCAGAGCTGGAATTATAAGAGAGGTATACTGTGGCAAATAAAATCATTTTAAGCGCGGACAGCACCTGCGACCTGGGGGAGGAGCTGAAGGCCCGCTATAACGTCAGCTATTATCCCTTCCACATTATCCTGGACGAAAAGGACTATCAGGACAACGTGGATATCACCGTAAAGCAGATATTCGCCGCCTACTACGACCGCAAGGCCCTGCCCAGGACGGCGGCCATAAACATCGGGGAGTACGTGGACTACTTCAAGGGCTGGGTAAAGGAAGGGTACGACGTGATACATCTGAACCTGGGCGGGGCCATCTCCAGCGCCCACAAGAACTGCGTTCTTGCGGCGGCGGAGTTGGCGGAGTCCGGGGCCCCGGGCAAGGTATACCCTATAGACAGCTTCAACCTGTCCACGGCCATAGCCCTACAGGTGATAGATGCCGGGGACATGATAGCTGCCGGGCTCCCCGCCGCCGAGATAGCAAAAAGGCTGGAGCAGAACCGGGGCAATGTCCACGCAAGCTTCCTTCTGGACACCCTGGACTTTATGCGGGCAGGGGGGCGCTGTTCCACCGTGGCGGCGGTCAGCGCAAATCTTCTCAGCCTTAAGCCCTGCATAGAGGTGGACAATACCGACGGCAGTATGCATGTGGGCAAAAAGTATCGTGGGGGCCTTCGGAAGGTCCTGGTGAGCTACGTTAAGGACAAGCTGGCCCAGTACCCGAACATAAAAAGGGACCATATCTTCATCACATATTCCAGCATAGAGCCAGAGCTGGAGGACCTGGTGCGGGAGACCATACGCTCCATCATGGATTTTAAGGAGATACACGCCACCCATGCCAGCTGCACCATCGCCAGCCACTGTGGGCCCAACACCCTGGGCATACTCTTTGAGACGGAGGGCTGAGCCGATGGAGAGCTTTTTTGAGCGCTTTAAGGGCCGGCACATGATAAAGCGCACGCTGATAATGCTGCTGGCCGTGACAATAATGGGCATGGGGGTGGGCTTCTTCATGCACGCGGCCATGGGCTCGGACCCCTTCTCTACCCTGAACCTGGGGGTTAGCTCCAAGCTGGGGCTGAGCTTCGGGCTCTGGCAGGCCATATTCAACGCCATACTTTTGGTGGTCATCGTCTTCGTGGACCGATCGAAGCTTGGGATAGGCACCATAGGCAATATGCTGCTGGTGGGCTTTTCTGCGGACATTATGAGCGGTCTGCTTACGAACGTCCTGCCCCCCGCAGAGGAGCTGGGAATAATCCCACGGGTGCTGCTGACGGTGCTGGGGGTCCTGATGCAGCTTATTGGCTGCTCCTTCTACGTGACCTGCGACCTGGGCATGGCGCCCTATGACTGCATAAGCTATCTTGTGCCCGAGCGCACGAGGATACCCTTCCGCTGGTGGCGCATCCTGACAGACGTTATCTGCGTGGGAACGGGCTTCGCCTGCGGGGCGGCTATAGGCATCGGCTCGCTGATTATGGCCTTTGGCACCGGGCCCCTGCTGCCCATCTTCAACAGGTATCTGGCCGCGCCTGTGGTGGGCCGGAGCATTGAAAAATAGGCCCAATATTTGTGCAATATTGCCATTGACTTTTGTGGAAAACCAGGGTATAATTAGCATAGACAACAGAAAGGGAGGGCTCAAAAATGGGCCAAGCAGACAGCCAGTTGAAAGCGTTGGAGGATAAATAAACACGCCTGCATACAATTAAGGAGGTCTGTTATATGTTGAATATCTTCAGTGATCTATGGAATATGTTGTATGAGTGGAATTCTGATTTGGTATACTTCGTTTTAATGGCGCTTGGCACTGTCGTTCTTTTCATCGTGGGCGGGCTGCTTATGCACTGGGCATTTGGCGGAAAGAAAGCAGACCAAAAGAAGAACGACAAGCTCTTTGAGACAACGGCCTTTTTAAATGCCGTTCGCCCGACCCTGCCCAGGAAATTCCGCTGAAAATATAAATAAAATACAAGTCAGAGGAGGCCAGACGTATGTTTAGCATCGGTTCGTTTATTTTAGGCGTCCTGATCGTGTTCGCCGTAATAGGCGCGGGCGCGGCGGTACTCTGGCTCGTGTTTGGCCGGAGGAGGAAGGGCGAGGACAAGGTCATAGGTGTGATGGAGCAGATGGCTCATTACAAGGCCACCAGCTCTGTGGACGCTATGCAGAGGAGGATACGGTAAGAAAAACTGGCCCTTAAGGAGGTTTGGGCGAATATGAATATGCTTTTGACCCTTCTCGGCTGCCTGGGAGTTTTCCTGGGGATCGTGGGTATTGCCGCGCTGGGGTTTTGGCTGGCCTATGGCCACAAGAAAAAGACGGAGGACGAAGCCATCGGCCTCTTTAAGCCGATGGCCATATATAAGGCATCCTCGTCCAACCTTTTCAATGTGCCCCGGCACAGATAGCAGACCAGCGGCTATTGACCGCAGAAAATTGAGAAAACGCCCGCCGGGGCTTCCCGGCGGGTTTCTTTTTATGTACAGGTCCCGAAAGAAATGCAGGCTGGGCCTCCGTCGCCGCCATACAGGACCATGGCCAGCAGGACCAGTATCATGAATAGGATAGGCAGCAGCTTTTTTAGGGTTTCCATGCGCGCGTTCATCTCCGCTTTAAGTTTAACTATAAATATATAGTGTATTAAGACTATATAAGTATAGCATAGATAAAACCTCCCTGTCAAGGTACAATAACCCTTAGAGGTGATTTCTATGCCGGAGGAGATAAAGATAACAAAAAAGCGGCCGCGCCGGGGCGACGACGGGCATAAAATAGTGTCGGTGCGCATGAAGGACGAGACCATCGAGCGCCTGGACGCTCTGGCCGAAAAGACTAACCGTTCCCGCAACGAGCTTATCAATATGCTGCTGGACTCTGCGCTGGATATCGTAAAGGTTGAGGAATAAGAAAAGAGCCCTCCCAGGCGGGAGAGCCCTTTTTATATGCCGTTCTCAGATGCCCAGCAGAGCCGGCACGGCGTCCTTCATCTTCTGTATGACAGCTTCACTGTCCGCGCGGGTGGCGCCCTTGCCGGAGAGGTATATCTTTATCTTCGGCTCGGTGCCCGAGGGGCGCACGATAAGCTTGCAGCCGTCCTCCAGGCGGTATTCCAGCACGTTGGACTTTGGCAGGTCTATCACGCCCTCCTTGTCCCCATAGGACTGGGAGGTCTTATAGTCGCTGCGGCCCGTTACCTTCGTACCGGCAATCTCAGCGGGCGGGTCGTTGCGAAGCTTATCCATGATGCCGTTCATGGTTTTCATGCCGTCCTCGCCCTCGAAACCGAAGTTCATCAGGTCGTTCTTATAGTAGCCGTACTTCTCGTAAAGGGCGTTCATGGCCTCCACCAGTGTCATACCTTTGCCCTTATAGTAGGCCGCCATCTGGCAGATGAGCATACTGCCGTCCACAGCGTCTTTATCGCGCACATAGCCGCCGGAGAGGTATCCATAGCTCTCCTCAAAGCCCAGGAGATAGCTGTCGGCGCTGCCCTCCTTCTCCTCAAGCTCAGCTATAATGTCGCCGATATACTTGAAGCCGGTAAGACACCTTCTAAGCTCCACGCCGTACTCCTTGGCAATGGGGTCCACCATATCGGTGCTGACGATGGTGGTCACGGCCACGGGATGGGCGGGCAGCTTTCCCTGCTCCTTCTTCACTCGGGCAATAAAGTCCAGGAGCATTATGCCCACCTCGTTGCCGGTCATGAGCACATACTCGCCCTTCTGGTTCACGGCTATGCCCACCCGGTCGCAGTCGGGGTCTGTGGCCAGGAGCAGGTCCGGCTGTACCTTTTCGCAGAGTTCAAGGCCCTTCTGCAGCGCTTCCCGGATTTCCGGGTTCGGGTAAGGGCAGGTGGGGAAGTTTCCGTCCGGGTTCTCCTGCTCGGGAACCACCGTCACGTTCTTCACGCCTATCCTGTCAAGTATGCGCTTAACGCACATCAATCCGCTGCCGTTGAGGGGAGTATAGACCAGCTCCAGATTTGACGCGTCCACCTTCAGATTCTCAGCATAGACGCTGTCGATAAACGCGTCCACGGTCTCCTCGCCGATATACTCTATAAGTCCCTTTTCTATGCCCTCCTGGAAATCCAGCTTCTTCACGTCCGCGAAGATGTCCAGGGAGTTTATCTCGTTCATAATGCCGTCTGCCATGTCCGCCGTCACCTGGCAGCCGTCGGAGCCATAGGCCTTATAGCCGTTGTACTTGGCGGGGTTATGGCTGGCGGTGACACAGATGCCAGCGTCGCACTTCAGGTGCCGCACGGCGAAGCTCAGGGCCGGTGTGGGCATCAGCTGGGGATAGAGGTACGCCTTTATGCCGTTGGCGGCCAGCACCGCCGCGGACTGCTGTGCGAAGGCCACGCCCTTAATCCGGCTGTCGTGGGCAATGGCTACGGACTGGGGTTTGCCGTCTGCGTGTTTTAAAAGGTAGTTTGCCATGCCCTGGGTGGCCTTGCGCACGGTGTAGACGTTCATGCGGTTGGTGCCCGCGCCGATAACGCCCCTTAGACCCCCGGTGCCGAATTCCAGGTCCCGGTAAAAGCGGTCGTTTATCTCCTCGGGCTTATCCTTGACGGACTCCAGCTCGGCGGTAAGGTCCCTGTCGTCCAGGTCCTGGGCGAGCCATCTCTCAAACTCTGTCATGCTGTATCGTCCCTTTCCGTTTGTTTCTGTTCGATTTCGGGAATTTACCTATATTTTACCTCAAAAGCTCTCCATAGTCAAGACATTTCTGCGGGACGGCAGGGCCTATGGGCGGGGCCGCTCACATCACAAACCCACCGTTCACCCCCAGGGTCTGCCCGGTGATAAAGCTGTTTTCCCAGAGGAACACCGCCGCCTTTGCCACCTCCTCCGGGGAGCCTATGCGCATAAGGGGAGTGTCGTCCCTCAACGCCTCCATATCCTCCGGGGAGAGACGTCCGTTCATGGGCGTGTCTATCACCCCCGGAGCGATACAGTTTACCCTTATGCCCGAGGGCCCCTCCTCCCGGGCCAGCGCCTGGGTCAGCCCGATGACGGCGGCTTTCGAGGCTGAGTAGGCCGCCTCGCAGGCCGCGCCCTGCTGGCCCCACATGGAGCTGATACTTATTATGCACCCGGCCTTCCTGCGTATCATGGGCCCCAGGGCCCGGCGGCAGCAGAGGAACATGGAGGTAAGGTTCACGTCCATCACCCTCTGCCAGTCTGAAAGGGTCATGTCGGTAAACAAGCCCTGCCAGGAGATACCGGCGTTATTCACCAGCACCGTCACCGGCCCGAAAGCCTTTTCACCTTCGGTAAAGATCTGCTCGACCTGGGATTCTACTGTCAGATCCGCCTGGAACACTTCGGCGCTCCCTCCCCTGTCCGCAATAAGTCCTGCCGTCTCAATGACGGACTCCCGGTTAGAATTATAGTGCAGGACCACCTTGCAGTCCCTCGCCCCAAAGGCCAGGGCTATGGCCCGGCCTATGCCGCCGGAGGCCCCGGTGACAAGCACGTTCTCTCTCACGGCTCCATGTCCCCCTTCTCATAGAATACGGCGGAAAGCGCCGCTATGGGCGCGGTCTCCGTTCTCAGTATCCTGGGTCCAAGGCTCGCTATCCTTGCCCCCAGTTCCCCGGCCAGGGCCGCCTCCTCCTCTGAGAAGCCTCCCTCCGGGCCGACGAACAGGAACAGTCTGTCCCCTATGCCTCTCAGGCAGGAGCGAAGTCCCCTCGCAGCCCTCTCATAAAAGAAAAGTATATCTCCGGCGCTCTGGGCCGTCTCAAGGGTCCTTCTCAGGCCTGCCGGCTCCAGGACCTTCGGGACAACGCCCCTGCCGCTCTGCATGGCGGCCTCAAGGGCTATCCTTTGCAGGCGCGAAAGCTTCTTCTCCCGGGACTTTTGGTCCCATTTTGCGACGCAGTACCGGCTCTCTACGGGCCATATCTCATACGCCCCCAGCTCCACGGCCTTCTGCGCCACCGTCTCCAGCTTGTCCCCCTTTGGCAGGCACTGGCAGACGGTCACTTTTGTCCTGGGCTCTCCCCGGCTGGGAGTCCCCGCCCCTACGTCCAGCAGGAGGCTGTCCCCCATATTCTCCCGAACGGTGCAGGGGAAGTCCGTCCCCCTGCCGTCGCAGAGGGTGACGGCTTCGCCGGGCCTCAGCCGCAGGACCTTCGCCCCGTGCCGCCCGGCTTCGCCGGAGAGTATGTACCGGCCTGCGGGTATGTCGTCAACAAAGAATCTTGGCATATTCTTACGGCAGTATACAGTAGCGGTCCATATAGCCCTCCATGGCCTTGCAGAGAGCCGGGTCGCCGTTTTCCCTCAGGTAGTCGTACACGTCCACAACGGTGACGATGGGATGGACCTTTGCGCCGAACTCCTCCTCCACCTCCATAATGGCGGTCCTGCCCGGAGTCTGGCCCACCTCGCAGCGGTCCACGCTTATGAATATATGGGGTACGCTTATCTCCCCGCAGGCCCTGAGGAGGGACATACTCTCCCGCACGGCGGTCCCGGCGGTTATAACGTCCTCGATGATTATCACACGGTCGCCGTCCTTTGGCTTATATCCAACGGTGCTGCCGCCCTCGCCGTGGTCCTTTACCTCCTTGCGGTTATAAAAGTAGGGCTTGTCTATATGGTGCCCAGTCCAAAGGGCACAGGCACAGGCCGCCGCCAGGGGTATGCCCTTATAGGCGGGCCCGAACATTGCGTCAAACTCCCCGCCAACGGTATCAGCCACCATTCCGGCGTAATACTCCCCAAGCCTTGAGAGCTGGGCTCCGGTACGGTACATACCTGTATTGACAAAATACTGTGTGTTCCGCCCGGACTTGGTGACAAACTCCCCGAAGCGCAGCACCTGCGCGGAGAGCATGAACTGGAGAAATTCCTTTTTCTTTTCGGTCAGCATGGTTTTGGCTCCTTTACTTATTGATTTAAATTATTGGCCTGCGGACTTCCTCGCCAACTCCAGGTCCACTGTATAGTACACGGTCATCACGCCGCCGTGGCGCTCTATAGCGTCGTATATCCCATGAAACAGACCCTCGCGGCTCTGGGGCTCAAGGGACATATGGTCAGGATAGGTGCGCAGAAGGCCCATATACTCTCCGGCGTTAAAGTCCTTTGTGAATTCGTACAGATGAAACTTTGCATCGGTAAATCCGTACTTTTGGGGGACAGCCAGAAGCCTGCCGCTGTCGGAACGCGTCAGCGGCCTGTACTCCCCCTTGCCGCCGTTCATGTGCCGCCGGTAGAGCTCGTATACCTCCCCGGTAAGCTCCCGCCGCCCCCTGTCGGGCCCGGCATGATAGGCGAAGCGGGCAAAGGTGCCGCCCGGGCGCAGCAGGTCATATACCCGCCTATAGCCATACTCCTCTGGTATCCAGTGGAAAGCCGTGGCGGCGTACACTAGATCAAAGGCATTATCCGGGCAGTCATAGTCCTGAAGGGTCAGCCCCCGCAGGTCCAGGTTCTCATATCCCCCCAGCCGCTTTTTGGCAAGGTCCCCGAGGTTCCCGCCCGGCTCAAGGCCCGTAAGGCTGCACCCCGTCTCCAGCACCGGCCCCGAAGCCTTCCCTGTACCAAGGCCTATCTCCAGTACCCGGCTGCTCTCGTCTATAGGACAGTAGGAGAAAATATCACTGTAGAGCTCCGGCGGGTACTCCGGGCGGGCCAGGTCATAGCCCTCTGCCTGCCTGTCGAAGTTTCGCTGAAATTCAGTGGGCATAGTTCAGTCCTCCCTCCCCTTCACAGAGTCAAGGCCCGTGGTGAAGTGTATGCTGCCGCCGGTGCTCTCGGCCAGTATTGTGCCGTCCCTGTCCGTGCGGTAGGTGGTTATATTTTTATCCTCCAGCTTCTTTACGGTCTCCCGGTGTGGGTGGCCGTAGCGGTTGCCGGCCTCACAGCTTATGACTGCGTAAAGAGGGTCAACGGCCTCCAGAAACTCGTCGGAGGTGGAGGTCGACGAGCCGTGGTGCCCGCATTTAAGTACGTCCGAGCGCAGCATATATCCGTCCTCCAGGATTATCTCCTCGCTCTCCTCCTCCGCGTCGCCGGTGAACAGGAAGGAGCTCTGGCCGTACACTAAGCGTATCACTGCCGAATAGTTGTTGGCCCCCTCCCAGTCCGCGTCCACCCTGGGAGACATGACCTGGAACTGTGAGCCGGGAGGCGACTCGATTATGGCGTCCTCGTGCAGCTGGTTTATGGTCAGCCCCTTGTCCAGGACCGCGTCCAGAAGCTTCTCATAGGCGGCGGTGGTGGGGGCCTTGTCCTCGGGCATCAGGGGCATATATATGGCCCCTATCTCAAAGCGCTGGACTATCCGCGCCATGCAGCCCATATGGTCCGTATGTGGGTGGGTGCAGACCAGCGCGTCCAGGCGTTCTATGCCCAGACCCTTTAAATAATCCGTAAGCCCGTCGGCATACTTGTACTCGCCGGTGTCTATCAGCATATTGAAGTAGCCGGTCTCTCCGGGGAGGCGTATGAGCTCGCTGTCCCCCTGGCCCACGTCCAGGAAGTAGACCTGCAGCGGTTCCGCTGTCCCGCCCTCCGGCAGGGGAACTGAGTCTACTCCCTCAGGCGCGCCGCCCAGGTTTATCCGGCTGGAGAGCAGGAACAGGACTATCAGCAGCACAAGCCCGCCCACGGGGCCCAAGGTGTACTTTGCCTTTTTTCTGTTCATTGGGTGTCCTCCTATCTGTATTTCCGCTTGGAATATTATAGCATGGATACCATGGATTTGAACAGCCCCAAAAAATTTTAAAAAATTTTCAAATTGCTATTGACTTTGGTTTTGGCAAAATGTTAGCATTTTTTCGTGATCACAACACTATATAACATATCTGCCGCCGGCGGTGGGAAAGGAGTTTACCCATGACAGAAAAGGATCAGCTTCTCCATGACCTGAAGGCCCTGGGAGTAAAAGAGGGCGACGCGGTGCTGGTGCACTCGTCCATGAAAGCTCTCGGGACAAAGCTCACCCCGGAGGAGGTCATAGACGCGTTGCAGGAATCCGTGGGGGAAAAGGGCACGCTGCTCATGCCCGCCCTGACCTATGAGAACGTAAGCGGGGAACACAGGGTGTTCGACAGCGGCTCCACCCCGCCCTGCATAGGACTTTTGCCCACAGTGTTCTGGAAACAGCCCGGAGTTGAGCGCAGCCTGCACCCCACCCATTCGGTATGCGCCAGGGGCGCTTTAGCTCACCGGCTAACCGTGGGCCACCAGATGGACGACACCGCCGTAGGCCCCCACTCGCCGTTCATGCAGCTGGCTGTAGTAGGGGGGAAGCTGCTGTTTATCGGAGACATAATAGACGCACGTGCCCTGCTGGCCGTGGGGCTCATGGAGATGCGCATAAACCCATACGCCTTTGTGACGGATATCTCAAAGTGGATATGACAGGAAAAGCTCCCCATATGGGGAGCTTTTCCTTTTACATATATTTCTCTCAGTGGCAGCCGCGCCGCTCGCACATATACTTAGCCGTGGGGTCCGTGGGATCCCAGGTATGCCAGGAGGGTATCTTCAGCCCGGCGGGCTTCTTCAGGGGCCCGGAGGTCTCTGTGGCAGAGATGAACACATGGGTGCCCAGGGCGCAGTTATCGTATATCCACTTTGCGTCCTCACAGTTTAAGCGTATGCACCCCAGCGACCGGGTAGTTCCCAGGTTATTGTACTCGCCGGACCACATGGTATAGTTGTTCCTCAGGTCGTTTGGCACCGAGTGGAACAGATAGCTGTCGTATATCTGTGTGCACCACTGGGCCCAGCTGCCGCCCACCATTTCCAGCCAGCGGTAGCGGGCGGGGGTATAGTAGTCGCCGGTGGGTGTGGGGTTTCCGCAGGAAACCAGCATGGAGCGCACGGGGATGTTATATTTCCCGGAGTCCTCCTTTGCGAATATTATCAGATAGTTGGCGGGCTTATATACCTTTATATAGTACGGACCCTTTACCACGCCCAGATTCGATATATCCTCCACCAGCTCGCCGTTTTTATAGTATCGCTTCCATTTCCCCTCGGTGAAGAAGCCCGTGGCCCCGGCCCCGGTCCTGTCAAACCAATACTTCACACCGCCGATGGTCTGTGCGCCACGCAGTGCCATGCCGTTGGAGCCGATATAGTAGCGCTTGCCGCCGCCGCTTATCCAGCCGCGCTTCTTCGTGGCCTCATATCGGGTATAGTCCGTCCACTGCTCGCCGCCCTCCTCGGTGGCGGTAAATTCATGGTCGGTGGCCGCTTCTATGATATTTCCATAGGCCCAGTGCTCCGGGAACACGTCGCAGAAGCTCCGGGTCCCGGGCTTGTTCTCTATGTCCCCGTCAGGCTGGCGGCCCAGCATATTATTTAGGATAATAACGGCCTCTGCCCGGGAAATCTTATCGTATGGGCGGAACTTGCCGCCGGCGTCGCCCTTGATCCAACCCTTGGCATAGGCAGAGGCGATATACGCTCTGGCCCAGTGGGTTTCCGACACGTCGGCAAAGGGACATTCGGCCTCCACAAGGCTGTCACAGGCGGCAGCCATTTTCACAAACTCGGCCCTGGTAATATTCTCCCTGGGGGAGAATTTGCCGTCCTCCCGGCCGCTGGCAATTCCTAACGCGTTCACCCTCCCCACGGACTCCGCAAACCATTCGGTGGGTTTAACGTCCGTAAAGTCCGCCGAATAGTCGAAATCCTTTTGGCGCAGCAGGTTGCTGAACAGGGTGGCGGCCTCGGCCCTGGTCAGGTTTCCTTGTATGTTGAATATCTCGTCGGTGATACCGTGGATATACGCCTTATGCTCGTCGGTGTTCATCAGGACGCTGACGCTGCGCTGGAGCTGAGCCTTATACACGGTGTCGCCGTTAATGTCTGTCTCCATCGGGTCAACAAATTCTCCGGCCTCATTGAGCCAGCCGGTGACAACATAGCCCTGCCAGGAATATTCCTCCGGGATATCCGGGACGCTCTCGGGCTTCATGCCGGGGACCGCGATTTGGGTCACCGTGCCGAAATCGCCGAAGTCAAAGATCACCGAAACATTGCCGCACTCCGGCGGCTCATCAGCATCATCAGTGGAGGAACCGGCGTCAAGGGCCGCGCCGTCAGTATCCACAGCGCCGGTATCCTCGGCAAAGTTATCCAGTCCGCCTTCCTCCGCCGTTTCAGCGGGGGCCTCGCCGACATCGGCGGCAGCGGACAGACCAAGGCAGCCGGTGATCAGCAGGCAGCACAGCAGAAGGGCCAGCGCGCGCCGGATATTCTTGAGAGGTCCAGAGGTTTTCATAGGTACAACTCCTTTTATATATGGTACATGGTATGGATCATTATACTATAGGTCCCAGGAAAAATAAAGATGTAGAATGCAATTTTTACCGATATTTTTCATGGTGAAAATATCGGTTGCTTTTAGCCGCTTATTCAGTTTATAATTTAGTCTGTAATATGCTTCGGCACTTGACAAAGAAACATATGTTTGTTATGATAGAGAGACTACGAGAGGAGACCTATTCTAATGGCTTCAAAAAAGAAAAAGCCCAGCCCAGATGAGGTCCGCCGCAGGCAGCTTCTCCGTGCGGCCCTGGAATACCTTATGCCCCCGGAGCAGGCCGAAAAAGCCGCCCAGTCCATGTGGAGGACCTGGGGAAGTCTCGGAAACATCGCCTCTGCGCCCGAAGGGGAGCTGGCTGCGGCCGCCGGCGAGAACGCCGCCCGTTATCTCCGCCTTACGCTGGAGCTGGCCAGGGCCCGCCTTGAGGAACAGACAGACGACGTTAAAAGAGTGGCGGACAAGCAGACGGCGGTGGAGCTGTTCCTGCCCATGTATCTTGGCCGCCGCACGGAGGCCGTAGGGGTCCTCCTGCTGGACAGCGGCAAGCGGGCCATATACAAGGGAATCGTCTGCGAGGGCGCTGTCAGCGCTGTGCCCCTTTATGTGCGAAGGCTGGTGCGGCTGTGCATAGACTACGACGCGGACAGCTTTCTGCTGGCGCACAACCACATCAGCGGAAGCGTGCAGCCCTCCAAGCAGGATATACTGACTACCAAACAACTGGAGCTGGCCCTTGGGTGCATACAGGTCCGGCTGAGGGACCACATCATACTGACAGAACGGGACCAGTTCTCATTTTTCGAAAGCGGCCTGCTCCGCACTATGTCAGAGGACAGCTTGGTGGAACGGCGCATGGAGCTGGCCGGGACCATAGAGCTGGCGGACCAATTGGAGAAGACCGGCCTGGCCGGCTTAGAGTAGAGGGAGGGACACGCAATGGATTTTAAGCTTTCATCAAAATTTCAGCCCACAGGCGACCAGCCGGAGGCCATAGATCGGCTGGTAAAGGGGGTAAGCTCAGGAATAAAGGAGCAGACTCTTTTGGGCGTCACCGGCTCGGGCAAGACCTTTACAATGGCAAACGTCATAGCAAGGCTCAACCGCCCCACTTTAATACTGGCCCATAACAAGACCCTGGCCGCCCAGCTCTGCTCGGAGTTCCGGGAGTTTTTCCCGGAGAACGCAGTGGAATACTTTGTGTCCTATTATGACTACTACCAGCCCGAGGCGTATATCGTGCAGACGGACACCTATATAGAGAAGGACAGCGCCATAAACGACGAGATAGACAAGCTGCGCCACAGCGCCACCTGCGCCCTCTCCGAGCGCCGGGACGTGATAATCGTGGCCTCGGTCAGCTGCATATACAGCCTTGGGGACCCAATAGATTACAGGACCATGGTGATATCCCTGCGCCCGGGGATGGAGAAGAACCGGGACGACCTATTAAGAAAGCTTGTGGAACTCCAGTATGAGCGCAATGATGTGAACTTTATCCGCAACAAGTTCCGGGTCCGCGGGGACGTGGTGGAGATCTTCCCCGCCGAGTCCAGCGAGAAGGCCGTGCGGGTGGAGTTCTTCGGGGACGAGATAGAACGAATAAGGGAGTTCATACCCCTTACCGGCGAGGTCACCGGGGAACTGAAGCATATAGGCATATACCCGGCCTCCCACTATATCGTGCCGGGCACAAAGATGGAGACAGCTATAGCTAATATCTATGACGAGATGGAGAAACAGGCGGCCCGCTTCAAGAGCGAGGGCAAGCTGATAGAGGCCCAGCGCATCGAGCAGCGCACAAGACACGACATAGAGATGCTCTCTGAGATAGGGTTCTGCAAGGGGATAGAGAACTACTCCCGGGTGCTCTCGGGCCGCGAGCCGGGCAGCGCGCCCTTCACCCTTCTGGACTACTTCCCCGAGGACTACCTGCTCTTTGTGGACGAGAGCCACGTGACCCTGCCCCAGGTGCGGGGTATGTACGGCGGGGACCGGGCCCGCAAGCAGATGCTGGTGGACTATGGTTTCCGGCTGCCCTCGGCCTATGACAACAGGCCCCTGAACTTCGACGAGTTCTACTCCCACATAAACCAGGCCATCTTCGTCAGCGCCACTCCCGGTGACCTGGAACTGGACAAATCCGCCCAGGTGGTGGAGCAGGTCATAAGGCCCACGGGGCTTCTGGACCCCAAGGTGACGGTGAAGCCCACGGACGGCCAGATAGACGACCTTATCTCGGAGATAAACCTGCGGGTGGAGAAGCACGAGCGGGTGCTTGTGACCACCCTTACAAAGAAGATGGCCGAGGACCTTACAACTTATCTTGAGAATTACGGCATAAAGGTGAGATATATGCACCACGATATAGACACCGTGGAGCGCATGGAGATAATACGCGACCTTCGCCTGGGCGAGTTCGACGTGCTGGTGGGCATTAACCTTCTGAGGGAGGGCCTGGACCTGCCGGAGGTCACCCTTGTCGCCATACTGGACGCCGACAAGGAGGGCTTTCTGAGAAGCGGCCGCAGCCTTATCCAGACCATCGGCCGCGCCGCCCGGAATGCCGAGGGCCAGGTGATAATGTACGCCGACCAGGTCACCCCCTCTATGGAATACGCCATAACCGAGACCGAGCGTAGGCGGGCCATACAGGAAAAGTATAACCTGGACCACGGCATCGTGCCCAAGACCATTACAAAGGACGTGGCGGAGATACTTGAGATCTCCACCCATAAGGAGGACGGCAAGAAGAAAAAGAAGCACTACACTCCCGCCGAGCGCCAGGAGCTCATAGAGAAGTACAAGAAGGAGATGAAGGCGGCGGCGAAGCTCTTGGAGTTCGAGCACGCGGCGTATCTCAGGGACAAGATAAAGGAGCTTGAAGGACAGGGCGCGGGACACGCGCCGGTGCCCAGAAGGAGAAGGGGACAATGACAAAGGGAGAAGCCGTGTGGAGCACGAGACTATATCCGGGCAGTGGCTGTGGGAGGACAAAAGCCTGGAGCGCTGGTTCACCCCCGAACAGCGGCAGACCATGCGTGAAGCGGTAGAGGACCACCGGGCCTCCCGCCAGGAGCCGCCCAGGAATATATATGGGCGCATTGTAAGCGAGGCCGACCGGGACCTGGACCCGGAGCGTGTGGTACGCCGCATGGTGGAATACAGCAAGGCCCACTGGCCCCAGTGGAGCGCCGAGGAGCATATCGCGCGGATTTTCGACCACGTGAGGGACAAGTACAGCGAGACCGGCTATCTGCACTTGTAGCTGCCTTGCCCCCGGAACGAACAGGGGCTTGCAACTCTGAGAGAGTGGCTGCGCACCGGGGAGCTGGAACAGCGGTGCAGAAAGTATCTTTGAGCATAAGGAGAACAGATAATGGGCAAAAAGTTAAGCGAAATGACCATTGAGGAGCTCTGGGAACTGTTCCCCATATTCCTTACGGAACATCAGGACTGCTGGGCAGAGTGGTATGAGGAGGAGGTGGGGATACTTCGCGGAATACTCCCGCCCG
>ERZ777305.1087-NODE-1087-length-36444-cov-48.747479_pt1 | contig 36444 bp, 32 predicted proteins | sample MGYA00374965_ERZ777305 | MGnify/ENA primary metagenome ERZ777305 (study PRJEB29328, sample SAMD00013331) | mouse gut metagenome | study: EMG produced TPA metagenomics assembly of the Metagenome analysis of fecal microbiota from mouse which was promoted... | reverse complement strand
GAGCTTTACGAGGCCATCGTGAACATGTACGCATAAGCGATTAACCCATCGGCGGAAGCCTAATGTCCTTAAGGACTTAAGGGACTTAGGCTTCCGCTATTTTTATGTTATAAATCCATGAAAAATCAAGAAAAAGGCAGTAAGCTATATCTTTTTTCCATTGTGCTTGTGGCTGTGCTGGGAGGCCTGCTCTTCGGCTACGACACAGCGGTCATTTCCGGAGCTGAGAAAGGCCTGCAGGCGTTCTTCCTCAATGCCGCCGACTTTGTTTACACCGACGGCATGCACGGCGTGACCTGCTCGAGCGCCTTGATAGGTTGTATCATAGGCAGCGCAATATCCGGCTTTTTTGCTACCCGTTTCGGTAGAAAACGCTCGCTTTTCCTTGCGGGCGTCATGTTTTTTCTGAGCGCGCTCGGTTCATACTATCCCGAGTTCCTGTTCTTTGAATACGGCAATCCCGGCGTTTCGCTGTTGTGGGCTTTCAACGCCTACCGTGTGCTTGGTGGCATAGGCGTAGGTCTGGCTTCGGCCATCTGTCCGATGTATATCGCCGAGGTGGCGCCGAGCAACATGCGTGGAACACTCGTGTCGTGGAACCAATTTGCCATAATCTTCGGTCAGCTGGTGGTTTATTTCGTCAACTTCCTGATTCTTGGCGAGCACACCAATCCTGTCATTGAGAAGATAGGCGAGGGACTGTATGCCGTTTCGGCATCGTCCGATCCATGGACTATCGCCACCGGATGGCGCTACATGTTCGGCTCTGAGGCATTCGTTGCCGGCCTGTTCACCATCCTTGTTTGTTTCGTGCCCGAGTCGCCGCGCTATCTTGCCATTGTGGGCAAGGACTCGCAGGCGCTGAAGGTGCTTTCGCGCATCAACGGCAGCAAGGTCGCGCAGACTATTCTTGCCGAGATACGCAGCACGGTGGAGGTGCGTTCCGAACGTCTGTTCAGCTTCGGCATGATGGTGATATTCGTCGGCGTGATGCTGAGCGTGTTCCAGCAGGCTGTGGGCATCAATGCTGTGCTTTATTATGCTCCGCGTATTTTCGAATCCATGAACATGGGCGACCCGATGATGCAGACAGTGATAATGGGCATAGTCAACATCTCGTTCACGCTTGTGGCAGTGTTCACCGTCGACCGTCTCGGCCGTAAGCCTCTGCTCATATGGGGTTCGATAGGTATGGCCGTGGGTGCGGCCGGTGTGGCTCTGAGCAATCTTGTGGCCGTGCCGCCTGTAGTGCCTGTTGTCAGCATCATGGTGTATAGCGCATGCTTCATGTTCTCGTGGGGCCCGATTTGCTGGGTGCTCATCGCGGAGATATTCCCGAACAGCATCCGTGGCGCCGCCGTGGCCGTGGCCGTGGCTTTCCAGTGGATTTTCAATTTCATCGTCAGCTCTACATTCGTGCCTATGTACAACATAGAACTCGGTGCGATGGGAGTGCGTTTCGGCCATATGTTCGTATATGCCCTGTATGGTGTCATTTGCGTGCTGGCTGCAGTATTCGTATACAAGCTTGTGCCTGAAACCAAGGGCAAGACTCTGGAAGACATGACGGCATTCTGGAGCAAGCGCAGGAATAAATAATTGAAGTAGATTATATGTAATGTCCCCCGAAAGTCAGATACAAAACTTTTGGGGGACATTTCTTATTACCTGGATTTTTATTACTTAGAAGATGTTGCAAGAATTTAACTGCTAAGTTTTTCTCACATAAGGAAAAAACGACTACCTTTGCAGCCGAAATGACAAACCGACAGTTATACGGGCTTGTGGGCCGCACGCTTGGCCACTCTTTTTCACGCTCTTACTTCACTGAAAAATTCGAGCGCGAAGCCATAAAAGCGGATTATATCAACTTTGAGCTGCCTGAAATAGAAGTTCTGCCGGGGCTTGTTGCCTCCAGTCCCGGGTTGTGCGGCTTCAACGTGACTATTCCATACAAGCAGGAAATAATCCCTCTGCTCGACGAACTTGACGCCTCGGCGCTCATGGTTGGAGCGGTGAATGTAGTGTCGGTGCTGCCAGGCGGCAGGCTTAAAGGATACAACACCGATGCTGCCGCTTTTGGAGAATCGTTGCGAAGGCTTCTTGGCGGCCGCCCCGTTCCGGAGCAGGCATTGGTGCTCGGCACAGGAGGAGCTTCACTGGCTGTAAAGGCTGCTTTGGACGAGATGGGCGTACACACGCAGTTTGTGAGCAGGAACGAGGGTGAAGGACGTGTGTGCTACCGCCGGCTGACGAATGACATTGTTGCCCGCTGCGGAATAATAGTCAACACTACGCCATTGGGAATGTGGCCGCACACGGAAGACGCACCTGCGATTCCGTACGATGCCATCGGCCCGTCCCATGTCTGTTTCGACCTCGTGTACAACCCTGAACCGACGCTTTTCATGCGTCTTGCCGCATCGCGAGGCGCGGCTGTGCGCGGCGGCCTTGAAATGCTTCGTCTGCAGGCCGACGCGTCGTGGCGCATCTGGCAGGAAAACAGGTAAATATAGTAATAATCAATCATATGAATAAAATCATCTACATCGCCATAATAGCTGTGATATTGTTGCCTCTTGACATGATGGGGCTGCCTGTGGTCACGGCTCCTGTGGCGCTGCTTGCAGGTCTTGTGTTTGCATTCGCGTGCAAGAATCCTTATCCTGCGTTCAATAAAAAATGTTCCAAATATCTGCTGCAGGTGGCAGTGGTGTGCCTCGGTTTCGGTATGAATCTTCAGGAATCGCTGCGCAGCGGCGCCGACGGCATGCTGTTCACGGTGGTGAGTGTTGTCGGAGTCATGGCCTTGGGCATTCTGCTCGGCTATTCGCTGCGTATCAACCGGAAGACGGCCTATCTTATAAGCAGCGGCACGGCTATATGCGGCGGAAGTGCCATCGCTGCCGTCGGACCGGTGCTCCGCGCCGATGAGAAAGAGATGGCGGTGAGCCTCGGTGTGATATTTATTCTGAATGCGGTGGCTCTGTTCATATTCCCGCCTTTGGGCCATATGCTTGACATGAGTCAGGCTCAGTTCGGCACATGGGCCGCTATTGCCATACATGACACATCGAGCGTGGTGGGTGCCGGCGAGGTATACGGCGAGCAGGCACTCCAGATGGCAACACTTATCAAGCTTACGCGTGCGCTGTGGATTATCCCGCTTGCCGTGGCCACGATGTTTATATTCCGCGACGGCTCCGGCAAGGTGTCGATTCCGTGGTTCATATTCATTTTCATATTGGCCATGGTGGCCAACACTTACCTGCCGTTGCCGCAGTGGCTCACCGGTGCGCTTACATGGGTGGCACGCCGCGGCATGGTTGTGACGCTTTTCCTCATAGGCGCTTCGCTGTCGCCTTCGACCGTGCGTCAGGTGGGTGTGAAGCCCTTGTTGCTGGCTGTCGCGCTGTGGGTGCTCATCAGCGTAAGTTCGCTGTTTGTGGTGCTCAACACCATTGAGTGATGCGCGCTCCCTACAGCCGCATCCCGGCACTTCCCGCCGCCATCGGGCTTGCCGCCGGCATCGCCGTTGCGGGAGCCGGGGCGGCGGTGCTGTTTTCAGTCGCTGCCGGAGCAGTGTCGGCTGTAGTGCTTTGGGTGTGGCGTCCGGGGCGTTTTTTCGCATCGGCGGCTGCGGCGTTCTGTTTCGGTATTCTGCTCGGTGCTGCCGCTGACGAAACGCCTGCTGTATGTTATCCCGATGCCCGCACTCCGCTTGCCGAAAGTATATATGCATCTCCGTTGAGCGGTCCGGCGGCTGCCTTTGCTGCTACCACTCTGGTGGCCGACGGCCGGTATCTTCCGCAAAACATCCGCGACGATTTCCGCGGTGCGGGGATGGCGCATGTGCTTGCGCTTAGCGGTTTCCATGCGGGTGTAGTGGCGCTGCTTGCCATGTGGCTTACGCGCCCTATGCTTTTGGGCCGGAGCGGCCGCCGCTTGCGTGTGGTTGTTGTGCTATGTGCGGTGTGGGGATTTGCGTGGCTCGGGGGAATGTCGGCGTCGCTCATGCGTGCGTCTGTCATGATTTCATTGCTGCTTGTGTCGCGTTGTATCGGGAGGTATTCGTCTCCTGTCAACTCTCTGGCTGTGGCGGCCATAGTGATTCTGCTGTGGCGTCCGTCGGCTCTGTACGACGTGGGGTTTCAGCTTTCTTTTGCTGCTGTGGCGGGCATTCTTGCGTTTGCCGGTCCGCTTAATCCATTCGACAGACGCGAATGGCCGCGCATGCATTATGCAGCCTCGCTTGCCGCTGTGCCTGTCGGAGCCACTTTGGCCACGGCTCCTGTGGTCGCGGCCGTTTTCGGGGCGGTGCCTCTGCTTTTCCTGCCGGCCAATGTGCTTGTGGCTTTTGTCTTCGTTCCGTTTTACGTGCTTGCGTTGCTGCTTGCCGGGCTGTCGTGCATGGGGCTGCATCTGTCTCTGTTGGGTGCCGTTGCGGATGCGCTGTACGCGCTTATGGCCGGAGGGGCTTCCATGCTTTCCGCACCTGCCGCTGTGGGTCTGGATGTGTGGGGTGTTGTAGCGGCCTATGTGTTTTTGGCGTTAATGTCGCTGGCGATAAAAAGAAGCCGGCGCTCCTTTCGAGGCACCGGCTCAGACTATGATTCTTTTTAAACGTGATTTATTTGCCTTTGCGCTTCTCGAGCTGACGGTCGATGGCTTCGAGCGCGAGGTCGACGGCTTCTTCGAAAGTGTCGGCCACTTTGGTTGCTACGAGGTCCTCATGTCCCGGAAGGGTGATTTTCAGTACAGCTTCCTTGTTCATTGCTGTTTCGGGTTTCACGACTTTCAGGGTGGCGTCGGCAACGCTTATTTCGGGGTAGCGCCGCACGAGGCGCTCTACTTTTTTGTTGATGAATGCCGTCAGAGCATCGGCAATGTCGAAGTGGATGGCTTGAATACGGATGTCCATGTTATCCTCCTTTTCTTTGTGCACGTGGATGTGCGAGTTCGTAATTGTTTTGTAAATCTCTGTATGAAAGGTGTGTGTACACCTGTGTGGTTGCGAGTGAAGCATGGCCGAGCAGTTTCTGCACGGCATTGATGTCGGCGCCGTTGTTGAGCATGTCGGTAGCGAATGAGTGGCGCAGCACATGGGGAGAGCGGCGTGCCGCATGCACCGAGCCGTCGAGAGCGGCGTGCACGATGCGGTTGAGCAGGCCATAGTAAAGGGGTGCGCCTGACGGCCGCACGGCGAAAAACTCCGGAGTGTAGCCGAGAAGGCGGTCGCGCAGAGCACGGTATGATTCGATGTGTTGTCGCACTTCCGTTGCAAAAGGTATTATTCTTTCCTTATTACGCTTTCCGAGTACTTTTAGTTCGCGGCGGACGGTGTCGACGTCGGCGTCGCGCATGCCGATGAGTTCCGACGCGCGCATGCCGGTGGCATACAGCAGCAGCACTATTGTGTGGTTGCGCACGGCCTCGAAATCGGAGCTGTCGACATCGGTGTCGAGCACGGCAGCCGTCTCGTCGGGTCGAATGAAAGATGGCAGCGCCTGAGGAAGGCGCGCGAGGGTGAGTTCCGCTGCCGGATTCACGCGCAGCCCCTTGCGGCGCATCGCCCATGCATAGAGCGCGCGCAAGGATTGTATGCGCCGGCGCAATGTGCGTGCCGAAGCTCCGTCCGCAGCCATGTGCATGACCCATGCGCGCAGGTCGTCGAGCGTGACCGACGCAAGGTCGGGCTGCTCGCCGCGTGCGGCGAAATCACACCACATGCGCAGGTCGGAGCCATAGGCGCGGAGGGTATGTGCCGACATTCCGGCCTCGCATTCGAGATATTTCAGAAACTCATCAATCATACGCCCCTAAATTAGGCATAAATTGTTTCAAATGCAAATATGACTGACGTTTTTTTTGCAAAATGCGCGATTTGCTTTACCGCCAGGGGAATTCATCGGGCATAGGGCGATGTTTCACGGCAAGCCTTACTTTCGAGCAGAAATCGCGGACTGCGGCTTTGACTGGGCCGGGTTCCATGCCGAGCACTTTGTACAGCAGGCCTGCGCCGGACGGAAGGTGGGTGATGCCGGCGGCAAGATGACGTGCGGGGTCGATGAATGCATCGGTGGCGTCGTATACGGCGGCGGCTTTGTCGGGAGGTGTGAGCACAAGAACGTTGGCAAACACGTCGTAGTCTCCCATCATGCCTGTGTCGCGCAGAGGCATGTGCGCGGGGTCTATGATGAACTTCTCTCGGAAAAGCGGAGTGCCGTCCGGGCGCTCGCCGTGGCTGCACACGGAAAGAAGGTCGTAGGCGAACAGCTCCCCGTCGCGGTAATATTTGCGTCCGCCCATGTATATTTCCGAATAGAAAAGGGTGGCGGTGGGGTGTGCCGTTATGCGTGTGTCGCAGATGAAACGCGTGTGCCTGCACGGGATTATCGGTTCGGGCAGGTATTCGAGGTAGCTGTCTTCCTCGAGGGTAAACTCTTGTGTCATGCCCGAATAGTTGCGGCGCATTTCGGCGAGTTTGGTTGCTGCGCCCGTGCTTATGAATGCCATGGTGCCGCGGTGCATGGTGAACCGCTGCACGTAGCGGTCTCCGTCGACGTTGGGACCGCCGCTGGACAGGATGTAGACGCAGGGCATGTCGGGGAGTTGCTCGTCGAAATAGAGCTCCTGCTGCACGATGAGCGGCGCGCGGCGGTCGAGTTCGCGCAGGAAGCTGCGTCCGTTCCTGTCAAGTTCGAAGCCGAGGTTGAGATAGCCGTGTTTGCCTGGGCATCCTACGTACATGGCATCGGGCTGTGCCAGATAGGGACGCATTTCGGGTGCGGAGTCGAAGTCGACCTGCGGCGCGTCGGAGTAGTGTCGTTGCTGCGTCATGGCGGTGGGTGGATATAGTTATTTTACTTTGTCGAAAAGCGCCATTTTGAAAAGCAGGTCGACGAGTTCGTCGATGCCTTCGCCTGTCAGGCTGTTGGTGAACACGAAAGGCTTGCCGGGGCGCATAAGCCGCGAATCGTGGTCCATCACTTCGAGGCTTGCGTGCACGTAGGGGGCGAGGTCGGTCTTGTTGATGACGAGGATGTCGCTCTGAGATATGCCGGGGCCGTCCTTGCGCGGTATTTTGTCGCCGGCGGCCACGTCTATTACATAGATGAAGAAGTCGACGAGCGCGGGGCTGAATGTGAGCGTGAGGTTGTCGCCCCCGCTTTCTATGAGCACTACATCGGCATCGGGGAAGCGTGCTTCCATTTCCTCTACGGCGGCGATGTTCATCGACGGGTCTTCGCGCACAGCCGTGTGCGGGCAGGCACCGGTCTCTACGCCTATGATGCGCTCCTCGAGCAGGACGCCCTTGAGGGTTTTGCGCACGTGTTTGGCGTCTTCCGTGGTTACGATGTCGTTGGTGATTATGAGCACACTCATGCCTTTATCCATCAGGCGGGGTGTGATGGCTTCGATGAGTGCTGTCTTGCCGGAGCCTACGGGGCCTCCGACTCCGATTCTGCATGTTGACATAACGGGTGATGATTTTGGTGTATGTGGGGGGTTAGTTCATGAACATGCGCATTTTGCCCTTTTCGTGCATCGATGCGAGGATGTCCATTTCCGGCACGAAAGCGTGCATCTGGTCAAGAGTCATGCTGCGTGCCTGTTCGTAAAGGCTGTCGGTCTCGCCGGCGAGCCGGTATAGTATTCTTTGAGTGTCGTAGTGCGAGACGCGGACGCACCGCAGGGCGGCGCTCACAACCATATTGGCCACGCCGTATTGGTGTGATGCGTATAGCTCCCGCTCTCCGATACCTGCAGCCGCGAAGGCTATGCCTTGTGCCACGGGGTAGCATCCGGGAGTCTTCTCGTCTTTTATGTCGGAAAGCCAGCGTCCCATGAGTGTGTCTTCGCCCCATAGATGCACGCCGAGTTCGGCGAGTTTTTTGCCCATGCGGCAGAGCATATGGCGCGCTTCGTCGTTCATTTTGAACCGTAGCAGGGCGCTGTCGGCATCGAGTATGACGTCGTAGTCGCCCGTGAGTGCGCCGCGGTAGGCCGTGAGAGCCGCCACCCCGTCGCTGAACGCAGCCTGAAGGGCAGCGCTGCGTGTGTATTGCTCAAGGGTGTCTGCGTCATGCACGAGGTGCTCGTAGGATGCAGTCTCCAGTCCGTTGGAGAAAGAGAATGTGCCGACGGGGAAAGTGGCGTCGGAAAATTGCAGCAGGGGCAGGATGGGATTCATGTCAGGGGAGCGGGTTTGTGAAACGTGGCGTTACGGATAAAAGTTCAGTGCACGTGGCTGTGGCTTTCGTGGCCGGCACCTCCGAAAAGGCGGCGTACCTCGTGCGGGGCCATGTAGGGAATCACTTCGCTTCCTTCCACGAATTCGTAGGTGATGTCCTCGATGTGGTGTGTGTCCATTACGCTGAGCATGACTTTTCGGTCGACTGTCATGGGCACATATACTTTCGTGCCTTTCACCACCGCCGGCCAGTGCTGGTTGCCGATGGCATGGCCGAGTTCGAGCGATATGCGTATGATTTCCTCCTGCGGCAGATCTTTAAGTTTTGCCAGATCCACCACCAGCACGGGGCTGAGATTGAGGCGCAGTACGGCGGCGAATTTCTTTTCGGGGTCGTAGGCTATGATGTCGCCGTCGGCCACATGTTTGCGCGATGCCAGGGCGACGGGGTATTCATGGCCGTGCTCGTCTATTGCAAGAAAGCGGCTTTTCTGTGCGGTCCACTGGTCGAGGAATATGCTGTGGACGTGGGCGTCTTTGAGTTTGTCGGCCCATTCGGGGTCGTGGGTATTGCCTATTACGGATGTGATGACTTCCATGATGATGTTTTATGTTATGGACAACGCTGCGGGGCGCGGATGCGCTCCGCAGCGTTGGAGTGTTGTTAGCTGAACCAGTATAGCTGTGCGAGAGGCACATCTTTGGCGGGGTCTACATATGCCAGTACGCCGTCGACGTAGACATTGAATGTTTCTGGATCCACTTCAATGTGCGGAGTGGCTGAGTTGCGCAGCATGTTGGCTTTGCCGAGCTGGCGCGTGCCGTGCACGCCGTAGATGATGTTGTCCACGCCGTAGCTTGCCGCAACTCCGTTGTCGACCGATGCCTGCGAGACGAACCGCACACAGGTGCGCGGCATGGCCTTGCCGAAAGCGCCGTACATGGGGCGGTATATGATGGGCTGCGGAGTGGGGAGCGAAGCATTGGGGTCGCCCATTTCGGCCCAGTTGATGAGTCCGCCTTTTATCACCATTTTAGGCTTTGCTGCGAAGAATGCAGGCTCCCAGAGCACGAGGTCGGCCATTTTGCCTACCTCTATCGAGCCGAGAATGTCGTTGATGCCGTAGGTGATGGCTGGGTTGAGGGTGATTTTGGCGAGATAGCGGAGCACACGGAAGTTGTCGTTGCTGTCGGAGTCCTCAGGCAGTTTGCCTCGGGCCGATTTCATAGTGGAGGCCATCTGGAATGTGCGCATGAACGATTCGCCGACACGTCCCATGGCCTGTGAATCGGAGCTTACCATGGAAAGGACACCCATGTCGTGGAGGATGTTCTCGGCGCTCTGTGTTTCGGGGCGTACGCGGCTTTCGGCGAAAGCCACGTCGGACGGGATGTTGGGGTTGAGGTTGTGGCACACCATAATCATGTCGAACAGCTCGGCCTGCGAATTTATGCCGAACGGCAGCGTGGGGTTGGTCGACGACGGGAGCACGTTGGCCATTGAAGCCACTTTCAGAAGGTCGGGCGCGTGGCCGCCGCCTGCGCCTTCGGTGTGGTAGGTGTGTATGGCGCGTCCGTCGATGGCTGCGATGGTGTCTTCGACGTAGCCGCTTTCGTTGAGCGTGTCGGAGTGTATGGCCACCTGCACGTCGTTGCGGTCGGCATTGTCGAGGCATGCCCGTATGGCTGCCGGTGTGGAACCCCAGTCTTCGTGCACCTTGAAGCCCATGCATCCTGCCTGGATCTGTTCTTCGAGGGTGTCGTCGACGCTGCTGTTTCCTTTGCCGAGGAAGCCCATGTTGATGGGGAGCCCTTCTGCCGATTCAATCATTTTACGAATGTTCCACGGACCGGATGTGATGGTGGTGCCGTTGGTGCCGTCGGTGGGGCCTATGCCGCCGCCGATAAGCGTGGTGATGCCGTTGCTCAGGCAGTTGTAGGCCTGCTGCGGGGCAATCATGTGCACGTGGCCGTCGATGCCTGCTGCGGTGAGTATGAGATGTTCTCCGGATATGGCGTCGGTGGACGGTCCCGTGCACAGAGTGGGGGTGACGCCTTCCATCACGTTGGGGTTGCCGGCCTTGCCTATGCCGGCGATTTTACCGTCTTTTATGCCTACGTCGGCTTTTACGACTCCGAGCACGGGGTCGATGATGGTCACGTTTGTGATTACGAGGTCCAGCGAGCCCCCCTTGCTTGTGATGGTATTGGCTGTGCCCATGCCGTCGCGCAGGGTTTTTCCGCCGCCGTACACCACTTCGTCGCCCATTACGCGCAGGTCTTTCTCTATCTCGACGTAGAGGTTGGTGTTGCCCAGGCGTATTTTATCGCCCGTGGTCGGGCCGAAGAGCATGTTGTTTTCCTGTCTGGATATAGTTGCCATGGTGTTGTTTACTTTTTGTCGTTAGCTGGAGATGGTGTTGCGGGTGTGGCCTTAGTGGTGAACTCGGCGTCGGCTTCGTCTGCCGGCACGCTTTTGAATCCGTACTTTTCGAGGCGCCGGTAAGCGCGGTTGCGCACTGGATAGTAGCTCGGAGTGTCTTCCGGGCCGGCGTAGCCGTCGGTGAGGTTGTTGAAGCCGATTATGCGTCTCTTTCCGCCGAAAGGCACTACTTCCACTTCTTTTTCCTCGCCCGGTTCGAAACGTATGGCTGTGGTGGCGGGGATGTTGAGATGGCATCCGAATGCGGTGTCGCGGTCGAATTCGAGATAGCGGTTCGCCTCGAAGAAATGCAGATGGCTGCCCACCTGGACGGGACGGTCGCCGGTGTTGCGCACTTTAAGTTTATAAGCCGGACGGCCTACGTTGTAGTTGACATTGCCTTCCTTGAGTATGACACCTCCGACTGGCACGTATGACGCGGGTGTGAATCCGGGGGTGATTTTAGTGTTGTCGCTCATGTCTTGGAGAGATTGATGTTGTTGATTACTTGATGGGGTGGTGGATGGAAACGAGGCGGGAGCCGTCGGTGAACACGGCTTCGACCTGAAGGAGGTCGATCATGTCGGCCACACCTTCCATCACATCGTCCTTTGTGAGCACATTGGAGGCGTCGTGCATTACCTCCTCCACGGTTTTGCCTGCACGCGCGCCTTCGAGGGCGCAGCTGGTGATGTAGGCTACGGATTCGGGGTGGTTGAGCTTCAGGCCTTTCTGCAGGCGGCGCTCAGCTATCATTCCGAGAGTGAGAAGTGTGAGCTTGTCTTGCTCTTTAGGTGTCAGATGCATAGCATTGGTGGTGTTAAAAAGGTATTCTTATTAAGGAACAAGTTCTGTATAAAAAATGTTCGCCATGCACAGGCCTGTGCATGGCGAACATTTTTTATATGCCCGGAAGCAGGGAAATCAGTATTCGTTGAAGGTGTCGCCCACGATGCGAAGGTTGTTGTCGCGGATGAATCCCACGATTTCGTCGCGCAAAGGCGAGGGGTCGATGTCGGCTTCGATGCGTTTGAGGGCGTTGTAGACCGATGTGCCGCACTGGTATATGTGGCGGTAGGCTTTCGCGGCATCGTCGACAAGGTTCTCGCTGAAGCGGTTTTCGCGGCGCATGATGTAGGCGTTGATGCCGTAGTAGGCAGCCGGGTTGTGGGCTATTATCACATACGGCGGCACGTTGGAGCCTATGCGGCATCCGCCTTTGATGAGGGCGTAGCGGCCTATGCGGCAACGCTCGTGCACGATGGCGTTGCTCGAAAGGATTACGAACTCGTCGATGACGGCGTCGCCGGCCACTGTCACTCCGTTGCCGAGCACGCACGAACCTTTGATGTGGGTGTCGTGTCCGACATGGCTTTCAGCCATAATGAAGCAGTTGTCGCCGATGCGCGTGCCTCCTTCGCCGGTGATGCCGCGGTTGATTATGACCTGCTCTCGGATGATGTTGTTGTCTCCGATATGGCAGAATGTGCGTTCGCCTTTCCAGCGGAAGTCCTGCGGGTCGGCGCCGACGATGGCACCCTGGTACACCTTGTTGTTCGCTCCCATTCTGGTGCCGCGCACAATGCTGGCGTAGGGCATGATTTCGCATCCGGGGCCGATTTCTACGTCTTTGTCGATGTAGGCGAAAGCATGGATGGTTACGTCCTCGGCTATTTTGGCCGACGGGTCGACGTGGGCAAGTTTGCTTATCATATTAGATGGTTAAGGTTTAGGTTAACGTCCGCCTCCGAGAGCCTGATAGAGGTTCACTACGGCCTGCGCCTGTGCCAGACGGCTTGATATGCCGTTCATCTCGGCCTGCAGGAGGTTGCTTTGCGCTGTGAGCACGTCGAGATAGGTGGTGCCCGGCTGGTTGTAGCGCAGGAGGTCCATGCTGTATTCGGCGGCTTTGGCGAGGTTGTCGACCTGCTCTCTCAGGTAGTTCTCTTTTTCGGTGCTTTTCGCATACACCACGAGTGCGTCGCTTACTTCGGCCGCGGCATTCATGAGGCTGTATTCGAAGTCGTTCATGGCCTGCTTCTGCTGGGCTTTGGCTGCTTCGAGGCGCGCTATGTTCTGGCCGCGTGAAAAAAGCGGTGCCACAAGTGAGCCGGCAAGCTGGTAGAACCAGTCGCCCGGATTTTGCACGAAACTGCCGAGAAGGTTGGTGAAGCCGCCGGCAGCGGTGATGGTGAGTCCGGGGTAGAATGCGGCACGGGCTGAAGACGTGGCGTAATACGCTACGGCGAGTTTGTGCTCGGCGGCCTCTACGTCGGGACGCCACGCGAGCTGGCGCATAGGTATGCCCTCGGTGGGATTGAAGCCTATGTTTATGGCCATTTCAGGAGTGGTGGCGTATTCCGCTCCCGGCATTTCGTTGACGAGCAGTGCGAGTGTGTTGTTGAGGTTGTCTACCGCCTGCTCGAGGTCGGTGATGGTGGCGAGTATGCCGTAGTATTGGGCACGACTCTGCACCACGGCGGCTTCGGTGACATTGCCGACGAGTTTGAAATCCTCCATGGTGCTTACGGTCTGTTTCCACACTTCTGCCGTGCGGCGCGAGAGTTCGAGCTGCGCGCGTGTGGCCGAAAGTCCGTAATAGGTGTTGGCCACGGCAGCTATTATCTGCGAGCGTGCCGCGCGGGCATAGGCTTCGCTGAGGTAGAAACTTTCCTTGGCTCCGCGCTTGCTGTTGAGCAGCTTGCCGAACACGTCGATTTCCCAGCTCACCTGCACGGGCAACTGGTAGGTCCAGTTGATGTCGCTTCCGGCATAGCTTGCTCCGGCCCCGTTGGGCGCCAGTGCCACGGAAGGGAGGTAACTGAGGCGTGCGCCTTTCAGCTGCGCGCGTGCTATGTCCACGTTGAGCATGGCGTTGCGCAGGCTGCTGTTGGCTGTGAGCGCGCGGTTTATGTAGTCGGCAAGCAGGGGGTCGGTGAATACGTCTTCCCATATGTAGTTGCCGAACGAAGTGCTGTCGGGCGTGAGTTCGCGGGCTTCGGCGTAGGCGCGTGTGATGGGCGTGTCCTGCGGAGTTTCGTATTTTTTGTATATGCCGCAGCCCGACAGGGCCGATACGGCCAGGGCTGCAGCTATCAGTGTTTTTATCTTGTTCATTGTGGATGTGTTTAGCGGGCGTATTGTTCGATTTCGTTCTCGATGTTGCCTCCGCGTTCTTCGTTGTGCCATTCGATGGGCTTGGCTTTCTCCTGAATCTTCTGGAACACCACGAACAGGGCGGGGACAACGAGCACCTGAAGCACCATGCCTATGAGCATGCCGCCTACGGAACCCGTGCCGAGCGCGCGGTTGCCGTTGGCACCTACGCCTGATGCGAACATCATGGGCAGAAGGCCGATGACCATGGCGAGCGATGTCATGAGGATGGGTCGCAGACGGGCTGCGGCGCCGGCTATGGCTGCGTTGACGATGCTCATGCCTGTCATGCGGCGTTCGAGCGCGAACTCTACAATGAGGATGGCGTTCTTTGCCAGCAGGCCTATGAGCATAATCAGAGCAATCTGCAGATAGATGTTGTTGGAGATGCTGAAGATGTCGGCGAAGATGAACGCGCCCATGAGGCCGAACGGAATCGAGAATATGACGGCAAACGGAAGCAGGTAGCTTTCATACTGGGCGGAAAGCAGCAGGTAGACGAACAGCAGGCAGAGGCCGAAAATCATGGCCGTGGCGTTGCCGCCGCTGTTGCCGGCTTCTTCTCGTGTCATGCCGGCATATTCGTAGCCGTAGCCCTGTGGCAGAGTCTCTGCGGCTACGCGCTCGATGGCGGCGATGGCGTCGCCGGAGGAGTAGCCGGGAGAGGGCTGGCCTGTCACGGATATGCTTGTGAACATGTTGAAGCGGTTGAGAAGGTCGGGGCCGTAGATGCGGGTGAGCTTGACGAAGTTGGCCACCGGAGCCATTTCTGCGCCGCTGCGCACTTTTATGCGGTTGAGCGTCTCGGGGCTTACGCGCGCTTCAGGCGCTGCCTGCATCATCACGCGGTAGATTTTTCCGAAACGGTTGAAGTTTGACACGTACATGCCGCCGTAGTAGCCTTGCAGGGTGCTGAGAATGGACGACGGACTGATGCCTGCCTGCTTGCACTTTGCCGCGTCGATGTCTATCATGTATTGCGGGAAAGTGGGGTTGAAGGTGGTGTAGGCTGTCTGTATTTCGGGCTGTGCGTTGAGCTGTGCGAGGAATCCCTGCACCACGGAGAAGAACTGGTTGATGTCGCCGCCGGTCTTGTCCTGCATCTTTATTTCGAAGCCGTTGGTGGTGGAATAACCGGTAATCATCGGCGGGGCGAAAATCATTACGCGTCCGTCCTTGATGGCCTGGCCTGTGAGGCCGTAGAGCTGGCGGATGATGTTGTCGGAGCTTTCTTCGGCCGAGCGTTCGCTCCAGTTTCGCAGCTTCACGATGAATGTGCCGTAAGTGGCACCCTGGCCGGCGAGGAAGCTGTATCCGGCAATCATTTCACGGGTCTGTATGGCGTGGATTCCGGCCATTAGGCTGTCGACCTGCTCGAGCACCTCGATGGTGCGTTCCTGCGACGTTCCGGCAGGCATGTCGACCATTACGAACACTGTGCCCGTGTCCTCGTTGGGCACCATGGCCGTGGGTGTTATGGCCATGAGCCATACGAGCACGAGTGTGCTGGCGATTACGCTTAGGAATGCTGTCACTTTGTGAGCGCACACGAATTTCACCATCGCGCGGTATTTGTCGAGCAGTTTTCCGTAGCCTTTTTCGAATCCGGCGTGGAAGCGCGGGCTGAATATGCCCATAAGGCTCACTATGGCGCAGAATATCGCTATCATGAGCATAAGCGGATGCTCCGTGGAGAACGCTTTGAGAATCATCAGCAGGATGGTGGCCACGACGAACACCGATGTGATGGCGGGATGTATGTTGAGTGTAAAGCGGCGGCGATAGCTGTGTCCTACGGTGGCGGCGGCTTCTTTTACCGCCTCTCCCACGCGCTCTTTAAGTGGCTTGTCGGAGTTGTGTGGCTTGAGGAACAACGCGCACAGGGCGGGGGAGAGCGTAAGGGCGTTCACGGCCGAGAAACCGATGGCCACGGCCATTGTGATGCCGAACTGCTGGTAGAACACGCCGCTTGTGCCAGGCATGAACGACACCGGAATGAACACGAGCATCATCACGAGGGTGATGGATATAAGCGCGCCGGCAATTTCGTTCATCGCGTCGATGGAGGCGCGTCGTGCGCTGCGGTAGCCCTGGTCGAGCTTGGCGTGCACGGCCTCGACGACGACTATCGCGTCGTCGACTACGATGGCGATGGCAAGCACAAGAGCCGATAGGGTGATGAGGTTGAGCGAGAAGCCGATAATCTTGAGCACAAAGAATGTGCCGATGAGCGCCACGGGGATGGCGATGGCGGGAATGATGGTGGAGCGGAAGTCCTGAAGGAATATGTACACCACGACGAACACGAGCACGAAGGCCTCGATGAGTGTGTGGATTACGTTGTCGATGGACGCGTAGAGGAACTCGTTGTTGTTCATCGGCACTTCCATGGTCAGGCCTTTGGGCAGATCGGTCTTGATTTTATCGACTACCTGGAGGCAGTCTTCGATAATCTGTGTCGCATTCGAGCCCGGGCTTTGGAACACGATGGCCATGGTGGCGGGATAGCCATTGCCACGGTTGGCGAATCCGTATGTCACACGGCCGAGTTCGATTTCGGCCACGTCTTTGAGGCGGAGCACTTCGCCGTTGCTGCTTGCGCGCACCACGATTTCGCCGAACTCCTCGGGTGTGACTTTGCGGCCGCGGTAGCGCATGGTGTACTGGAAGCTCTGCTCGCCCTGCTCGCCGAACGCGCCGGGAGCGGCTTCCACGTTCTGCTCGGCAAGAGCCGCGCTGATGTCGGTGGGCACGAGGCCGTATTGCGCCATCACGTCGGGCTTGAGCCATATGCGCATGGAGTAGTCGGCACCGAAACTCATCACGTCACCCACGCCGCTCACACGCTGGAGCTCGGGGATGATGTTGATTTTCATGTAGTTGTCGAGGAACTCCGAGGTGTAGGTGTTGGTGGTGTCCACCAGCGATACGCCCACGAGCATCGATGTCTGTCGTTTCTGCGTGAGCACACCCACCTGGTTTACTTCCGAAGGGAGCAGGTTGGCGGCCTTTGCCACACGGTTCTGCACGTCGACGGCCGCCATGTCGGGGTTGAAGCCCTGGCGGAAGTAGACGTTGATGGTGGCGGAGCCGGTGTTGGTGGCCGTCGATTCCATGTAGGTCATGCCTTCGGCTCCGTTGATTGATTCCTCAAGCGGGGAAATCACGGAGTTTAGCACGGCCTGGGCGTTGGCTCCGGTATAGGTCGTGGTCACGGATATTGTGGGCGGAGCGATGTCCGGGAACTGCGTTATGGGCAGCGATGCGAGACCGATGATACCGAGCAGCACGATGAATATCGAAATCACCGTGGACAGTACCGGTCTGTTAATAAAAGTATCTAATTTCATTGTAAGCGAAATCTGATGTGGAGATGTGGTTTACTGCTGCACGGGAGCCTGCTGCGCGGCTTCTGCGGTCTTGGGTGTGATGGGCATGCCGTCGCGCACGAGTGTGCCTACGCCTTCCGTGACGATGCGTTCGCCGGGTGTGAGTCCGCCGAGCACTACGAAATCCTTGCCGTTGCTTATGTCAAGCACCTGCACGGGTCGCGACTGTGTCATGTTGCTGTCGTTGAGCACGTAGACGTAGCGCAGACCCTGGATTTCGAAAGATGCTTTCTGCGGAATCACTATCACGCTGTCGTTGTGCTGGGGAATTATCACGTTGCCGGTGTTGCCGCTGCGCAGCATGCCCGACGGGTTGGGGAACAGCGCGCGCACGCTTGCTGCTCCGGTGGAGTTGTTGATGACACCGCTGACGGTGCTCACTTTGCCCTCCATGGGGTAGACGGAGCCGTCGGCGAGCTGGAGCTGCACGGCGGGCATACCGGCGATGCGTGCGTCTACGCTGTGGCGGCCGCCGTCAGTGAGGTCGAGCAGGTCTTTCTCGTTGAGGGAGAAGTAGGCATATACCTGCGAGTTGTCACTGACTGTGGTGAGGGGCTGCGCCGAAGATGGCGATGCCAGCGAGCCTTCGCGGTTGGGGATGGTCCCCACCACACCGTCGCTCGGAGCGGTGACTACGGTGTAGGCCAGATTCTTGCGGGCGGTCGTGAGAGCGGCCTGCGCCTGCGCCTGTGCGGCCTTGGCTTGTGCGAGAGTGTTGGCGGCGAGTTGCCACTCTGTTTCGCTTATTATGTTTTTATCGAATAGCTTGCGCTTGTTTGATTCTGTGATGGCAGCGGTGTTGACAGCTGTCGCGGCAGAGTTGAGTGCGGCCTGTGCCTGTTCTACTGCTGCCTGGTACTGAACCTGGTCGAGGGTGAAAAGAGTCTGGCCTTTGCGCACGTGCTGGCCTTCGTCCACATGTACTTTGGTGATGAATCCCGTCACCTGCGGACGGATGTCAATATCGGTTTTGCCCTTTATGATTGCGGGGTAGGAGGTGCTGAGGTCGCTGCTGCCGGTCTGCACCGTCATTACAGCGACTTGCGGAGCCTGCTTGGCGGGGGCTTGCTGTTCTCCGCCGCACGAACCGAGAGCTATGGCGGCGCCGGCTGCGGCGAGACCTACGCTCATAGACTTGAACATTTTTACCTTCATAGAATAATTATTGTGTATATGTATTTTAATAACCGGAAGTGAATGAATAAATATATGTTATATAGCACATGGCGTGCATAAAAACGTTGCAAAATTACTCATAATTATTAATACAAAGACCGCTTGAATTTCCAATAAATTGGTTATAATTGGAATAGGCGGATTTAAAAAAGACATAATTAGGTGAAAATACGTAAATTTGCAGAGCGAAAACTTGTCTAATTAATAAGAGTTTGGCGAAAATGTGGATATTACTTGCCGTGTGCTCGGCTCTCGGGCTCGGGTTTTATGATGTGTTCAAAAAGCTTTCAGTCAAGGGCAACAATGTGCTGCTTGTGCTGATGCTCAACACTCTGTTCGGCACGATTCTGATGTCGCCCGTGATTGTAGGGTGCGTGGCCGCCGGCCATTGGGGTTTGGGAGATACGCTTGCGGGACACTTCCGTATATTGCTTAAGGCGTTTATTGTGCTGGGGTCGTGGCTCCTTGGCTATTTTGCCATAAAGCATCTGCCGCTCACCATTCAGGGACCCGTGAATGCCTCTCGTCCCGTGCTGGTGCTTGTCGGGGCGCTCGTGGTGTTCGGCGAGCGGTTGAATGCGCTTCAATGGGCAGGCATTCTTTTGGGCTTTGCTTCGCTTTTCCTTATTTCACGGATAGGGGCTGCCGAGGGGTTTTCGCTGCGTGGCTCGCGCTGGCTTTGGATGGCTGTCGGAGCCACGATGCTGGGAGCCGTGAGCGCACTGTATGATAAATATCTGCTGGGCATGTACCGCCCGTTGGAAGTGCAGGCGTGGTATTCGCTTTATCAGTGTGCGATAATGAGCGCTGTTATTTTGCTCATGCGCCGTTTTGCGCCGCATGCAGCCGGCGCCGCATCGAAGTTTTCGTGGCGGTGGAGCATACCGTGCATATCCCTGTTCCTGACTGCTGCTGACATAGCCTATTTCTATTCTTTGTCGCAGCCCGGAGCCATGATTTCAGTGGTGTCGATGATACGCCGCGGAAGTGTGCTTGTGAGTTTCTTCTATGGAGTAGTGGTGCTGCGCGAAAGCCACGTGCGGGCCAAAGCCGCGGATCTGCTTGTGCTTCTTCTGAGCCTCGGCCTGCTTGTGGCGGGAAGTGGAGTTTAGCTTAGGAGTGTCCTCCGATGTTTAAACCTATGGAAAGGCCGAATGTGTTGTAGCTTTTGCCGGAGATTTGGCTGTAGGCACATATTTTCACACATCTCCAAAGTAAAATGAATGATGACACATCCTCCTGCTTGCTCTTAATTCAACCAATACAGTTGTCTCGAACGGTGATATGTTTAGGTGTAGTGCCTTTGCTGTTATTTTTTCTTTTTGAATTTGGCGTAGCTTTTGGCAAGGCGTGTGTGGTAGGCGCGTGCGGCATATCTCGGGCCGTTGTAGCCTCGTGCGAAAGTGCGCCAGTCTTTTTTCTGTAATGCGGGAAGCAGGCCGGCGTTGCGTATGAAGCGCGCGAAAAGTTCCAGCTGGTCGCGTTCGGAGCGGCTCATCCGGTGCACAAAGTCGGCGTGGGATTTTGTGCCGCATCGCTGGTAGTTGAAGCCCCCGATTTGAAACATCCCCCAGAATGTGCCTTCTATGGCAGATATGCTGTCGATTTTCATTGCGGCATCGAGGCGTGCCTGTTGGGCGGCCTGTTGCGAGCCGTATCGGGCGGTGTTGGGGCGGTTGAAAATCACAGAGTGCGACTTCGCGTATTTTTTCAGGTTGATTTTGCGTTTTGCCGCCCGGGTGCGATAGACGCTGAGGTCGAAATTGATGATGGGCTTGCCTTCGCTCCAGAATCCGTTGTGCGACGGCCCCGCCTCGATTTCTGTGACGGCCTTTATTGCGGCCACTTCCACTCCGAGTTCGGCGGCCACTTCCTCAAAATCGCGTTCGGTAAGGCGTCCTCGCCGCAGGCTTTCGTCGGAAGGAAGCAGGCAGACCTGTATGGTGTCGCCGTCCACCACCACGAAGTTTTGGCCGATGGGGTCGGGGGCGAAAAAGTGCGGTTCGGAAGCGCGTGCCGAACCGCAGGACTGCAAGAGCAGTCCTGCGGCCATGGCAGCGGCTATGTTGATGAGCGTGCGGTTCACGCGTTATTTCTTAAGTTCGGCCACTTTTTCGAGTGTGCGGGTGAGCTGTCCCCAGAAACGCTCTACTGCGGGGATGTACATGCGTTCCGAAGGAGAGTGCACGCCCTGCAGCGTGGGGCCAAACGACACCATGTCGAGATGCGGGTATTTTTCCAGGAACAGACCGCATTCGAGGCCGGCATGTATGGCTTTTATGGCAGGACGGATTCCGTAGAGTTCTTCATAAGCGTCGGCCGAAAGGCGCATGATGGGGGAGTTCATGTTGGGTGCCCATCCGGGGTAGCCGTCGCCGTGGGTCACGGTGGCGCCGGCGAGTGTGAACAAAGCTTCCACGCGGCGTGCTATGTCCCATTTTCGTGATTCCACGCTGGAACGCTGCGAGGTGGTGACGAGGATGGTGCTGTCGGGCTGCATTTTCACGGAGGCGAGGTTGGTGGATGTTTCCACGAGGCCTTCGAGGTCGCGGCTCATGCTTATGACTCCGTGCGGTGCTGCGTAGAGCGATTCCACAAGGCGTGTGGTGGTTTCGGTGTCAACGCAGTATTCCGGACGTTCTATGCTGGAGAGTTCAAGTTCGAGGGTGGGTTCGATGCCGTCGAATTCGGCTTTGACTTCAGCCACGAATTCGTTGAATGCCACGCGCACGCTTTCTTTGCTTGCTGCGTGCACGCCCACTATGGCATGCGCCGCACGCGGGATTGCGTTGCGCAGGTTGCCGCCGTCGATTTCGGCCAGTGCGAGTTCGTGTTTTCCGCTCAGAAGCGTGTAGAGGAAGCGTGCGAGCAGTCGGTTGGCGTTGGCGCGTCCGAGGTGTATGTCGCCGCCGCTGTGTCCGCCGAGGCCTTTGCTGATTTCGACTTTGAAATAGAAGAAATCCGTAGGGGCCATCATGCGTTCGTAGCGGAATGTGCATGTGGTGTCGACTCCGCCGGCGCAGCCAACGAAGATTTCGGCGTCGTCCTCGCTGTCGAGGTTGAGCAGAATGCTGCCTGAAATCATGCCTTCGCCGAGGTTGTTGGCTCCTGTGAGGCCGGTTTCCTCATCTACGGTGAAAAGGGCTTCGAGCGGTCCGTGCACGAGATCCTTGTCGGTGAGAGCGGCAAGCGCTGCAGCCATTCCTATGCCGTTGTCGGCTCCGAGGGTGGTGCCTTCTGCGCGCAGCCATTCGCCGTCGACTACGGTGGTGATGGGGCTGTTCTCGAAATCGAAGTTCTTGTTGTTGCTTTCGCACACCATGTCCATGTGCGCCTGCAGGATTACGGTGGGGGCGTCCTCATGTCCGGGAGTGGCAGGCAGGCTCATCACCACGTTGCCCACGGCGTCGGTCTTTACAGCGAGGTTGTGCTTTTCGGCGAAGTCGAGGAGATATTGGCGTATTTTTCCTTCTTTTTTAGAGGGACGCGGCACTTTTGTGATTTCGTCGAAGATGGCGAACACGGCGGCCGGTTTGAGGTCTTTGATAGTCATAGTCGGTGACAGTTTATGTTGGGGTTGAATTCTATGCAAAACGCTTTGGAGAGAGGAAGCGGTTTGGAAAATAATGTTAAAATGCTTTTTTTTGGCGCTCTAAATTACAAAAAAAATTTCATAGATGGCGATTATTTCACATTCCTTTCCTATATTTGCACATCAAAAGCGCGAATTAGCCGATGAAAGTGTTTTTTCTCTGCATAATCATTGTGGCCCTGTGCGTGCTCCTGTTGGGCGTAAAAGTGTTTTTCGTCCGGGGTGCGAGTTTTCCGTCGGGGCATGTGCACTCTTCTCCGGCTTTACGCCGCCGCGGCATCACCTGTGCCTCGGCAAATGACAACGATATAAAACAAACAAAAAAATAAACCATTCAAAACCACAACAGCTAAATGAAAAAATTAGCTATCGCAGTACGCCTTTTTGCTGTAGCGCTCGCTATCGGGGCCACAGCCTGCTCACAGGCCGGAGACAAGTCTGAAGACGCAGCGGCAGCTCCTGAAGCCTCCGCAGCGGAAAAAGCAGCGGCATCTGCATGCAACATCCGCTACCTGAATCTCGACACCGTGTTCAACAACTATAAGTTGGCTCAGGAAGTGAGCAAAGAGGGTCAGAAACTCATGCTCGACTATCAGAACCTCGAGCGTCAGAAGCAGAACGAGCTTCAGCGCCTTGGAAGCAGCATAGAGCAGAAGCGCAACAGCAACGGCTATCTCAGCCAGGAGTCTTTTGACGCCGATGTGAACAATTTCAACAAAAAGCAGAGCGAGGCCGCCAATGTGCTCGGTGCCCGCCAGAACAGCATCAGCGAAAAAATGGCCGAACGCCATAAAGTGCTTCAGGACAGCCTTGACAGTTTCCTGCGCGATTATAATGCAAAGCATGGCTACGATGCTATTCTGCTCCGTGAGAGCGGCGTGCTGTTCAATCCCGCCCTTGACATCACTCAGGAGGTGATCGCCGGACTTAATGCCCGCTACAAGGCTCCTGAAACTGCCGAATAAGCCTTATTCCGAGGTTTGAATAAATAGCGAAATCTGCGCCAAACGGCGCAGATTTTGTTTTTGTATCCTCCAGTACTGAGCAAAGAATCGCAGCTCCGGCTTTCATATGGGACATATATCCCCGAGCTGTGGCCGCGTCGGCGGTCGCAGCCCGAGGCCGGAAGATTCAGCATCGGCAGCAGAACTGCGTAGCTGCGGTTCTATTCTTCGGACAGCCGATAAAATCGCTCGATCGCGAAAACAGTAGAAATGAGCCGCAGCTAATGCGCGAGACTATAAAACAATCCGGGCGAGCCATTTGGCTCGCCCGGATGCGTTAGGCTGGATGCAGGATTATGCCTGGCCGTTGTTGTTGCGGCGCGGGCCACGTTCGCGTCCTTCACGACGCGGGCCGCGGTTTTCGCCGTTGCCTTCGCGGCGGGGTGCGCGCTCGCGGCGCTGCGGTTCTACGTAGCCTTCCGGTTTGGGCTGGAGAGCTCGCATGGACAGGCGGTATTTACCGGTCTTTTTGTCGATTTCGATGAGTTTGACCTCTACGGTGTCGCCCTCTTTCAAGCCGCTGGCGGCCATGTCGTCGAGGCGGTTCCACGAAATTTCGCTGATGTGGAGCAGTCCGTCGCGGTGGGGCATAAATTCGACGAATGCGCCGAATTCCATGATGTTGCGCACGGTGCCGGTGTAGACCTTTCCTTCCTCGGGCAGTTCGACGATGGCGTTGATGAGTTCGAGCGCCTTGTCGATGCTGTCGCGGTTCGGAGCTGCCACTTCGATGAATCCGCCTTCGTCGATTTCGTCGATGCTGACTGTGGCGCCGCTGGCTTCCTGAATGCCCTGGATGATTTTTCCGCCCGGGCCGATGACGGCGCCGATGAGTTCTTTGGGTATGAGCATTGTGACGATGCGGGGCACGTGGGGCTTGTAGTCCTCGCGCGGTCCGGCGATAGTGTCGTGGATTTTGCCGAGGATGTGGAGGCGTCCTTCGCGGGCCTGCATGAGTGCCTTCTCAAGGATTTCGTAGCTGAGGCCGTCGCATTTGATGTCCATCTGGGTGGCGGTGATGCCGTCGGCGGTACCTGTCACCTTGAAGTCCATGTCGCCGAGGTGGTCTTCGTCGCCGAGAATGTCGCTGAGCACGGCGTACTTGACGCAGCCTTCGTCGCTGATAAGACCCATTGCGATGCCTGCCACGGGCTTCTTCATCTTGACGCCTGCATCAAGCAGGGCGAGTGTGCCGGCGCATACTGTGGCCATCGACGAGGAGCCGTTGCTTTCGAGGATGTCGCTGACGATGCGGCATACATAGGGGAAGTTGTCGGGGAACATGCGCTTGAGTGCGCGGTGGGCGAGGTTGCCGTGGCCGATTTCGCGGCGTCCTACTCCGCGCTGGGGCTTGGCCTCACCGGTGGAGAAGGGAGGGAAGTTGTAGTGGAGCAGGAAGCGTTCGCGGCCCTGGCACAACACTTCGTCGACGATTTTCTCGTCGAGTTTCGTTCCGAGGGTCACTGTGGCGAGAGCCTGTGTCTCGCCGCGGGTGAACACTGCCGCGCCGTGGGGGCCGGGCAGATAGTCGGTTTCGCACCAGATGGGGCGTATCTCGTCGGTCTTGCGGCCGTCGAGGCGCACGCCTTCGTCGAGCACGCAACGGCGCATGGCTTCCTTTTCTACGTCGTGGTAGTAGCGGCGCACGAGTGCCTCCTTGGCTTCACGCTCATCTTCCGGCATGGCGTCAAGGTATTCCTGGCATACGGCGGCGAAGCTGTCCATGCGCCAGTGCTTGTCGGCACATCCGGCCTTGGCGATGGCGTAGGCTTTGTCGTAGCATTTTGCGTGCACGTCGGCGCGGAGTTCGTCGTCGTTCACTTCGTGGCAGTATTCGCGTTTTACTACGCCTACTTCGCGGGCGAGTTCCTCCTGCACGCGGCACATGTCCTTGATGGCTTCGTGGGCGCATTTGAGGGCGTCGAGAAGGTCGGCTTCGCTGACTTCGTTCATTTCGCCTTCCACCATCATGATGTTCTCGGCGGTGGCGCCTACCATGAGTTCCATGTCGGCGCGTTCGAGTTGTTCGAAAGTGGGGTCGATGACGAATTTGCCGTCGATACGGGCCACACGCACTTCTGCGATGGGGCCGTTGAAAGGTATGTCGCTGACGGACAGTGCGGCGCTTGCAGCAAGTCCTGCGAGCGCGTCGGGGCAGTCAACTCCGTCGGCGGAATAGAGCGTCACATTGACGAAAGTGTCGGCATGGTAGTTGTCCGGGAAAAGCGGACGGAGCACGCGGTCAACAAGGCGTGCTGTAAGGATTTCATAATCGCCGGCGCGTCCCTCACGCTTGAGGAAACCGCCGGGGAAACGGCCTGCCGAGGAGAATTTCTCCTTGTACTCCACTGTGAGGGGCATGAAATCCACGCCCTCGCCTGCTTCCTTTGCGGAAACGATGGTGGCGAGCAGCATGGTGTTGCCCATGCGGAGCTCCACGGCTCCATCAGCCTGCTTGGCAAGTTTGCCGGTTTCGAGGGTAATCTCGCGACCGTCGGCAAGCGTGATGGTCTTTTTGATTGGATTCATAAATGCTTTGTTGTTTTAATCTACTGTATTTAGCTGCAAAGGTAGTGTTTTTGCGCGAGACGGACAAAACTTTTTTGGACAAGTGGCGCGAAAGTAGTACATTTGTGCGTAAAAACATAAACATCCTCTGTGCTAACTCTTAAGTCTGCCAGCAATGAAAAAATATAATTTCGACTGTGTGATAGACCGGCGCCATACCGGTGCGATGAAATATGAGGGGCTGGACGCCATGTTCGGGCGGCACGATGTGACGCCGCTTTGGATAGCCGACCTCGATTTCGCAGTGTGCCCCGACATCATCAAGGCGCTCAGCCACCGTCTGGAGCACCCCGTGCTGGGATATTCCGCCGCTCCGGATGCCTATTGGCAGAGCATCATTGACTGGCAGCGCCGGCGCCACGGCTTTGACGTGAAGCGCGAGGAACTGGCTTTCATCCCGGGAGTGGTGAAGGGCATAGCGTTATGCGTTAACTATTTTACGGGTCGAGGCGACGGCGTGGTCATACAGCCGCCGGTGTATCATCCGTTCCGGATGGTCATAGAGGGCAACGGGAGGCGTGTGCTTGAGAATCCTCTTATCTTTGACGGCGAAAGCTACAGGATGGATGTGGAGGGTCTTGCCGACCTGCTGCGCAGGGAGCGTCCGCGGATGATGATTCTGTGCAACCCGCACAACCCTGTGGGCATACAATGGGACGCCGACACGCTGCGCCGCGTGGCAGCGCTATGCCGCGAGACGGGCACGGTGGTGGTGAGCGACGAGATACACGGCGATCTTGTGCTCGGCCGTCGCAGCCACATACCTTTCCTTGCCGTGAGCGACGATGCCCGCGCCGTGGGAGTGATGCTTGGCGCTCCGAGCAAGACTTTCAACATCCCGGGGCTTGTGAGCTCGTGGATGGTGGTGAAAAGCGAGGGGCTGCGCCGCGATTTCTACAAATGGATGGAGGTGAACGAATTCTCGGCTCCGGTGATGATAAGCACTATCGGAGCGGAGGCGGCTTACACTACGGGCGAGCAGTGGCTTGACGAGATGATGGAATATGTGGAAAGCAACATATCGTTTGCCACCGAATACGTGTCGAGCCGCATCCCGGGCGTAAGGGTGGTGAAGCCTCAGGCGTCGTTTTTGCTGTGGCTCGACTTCAACGGGCTCGGCCTTGAGCAGAAGGATCTTATGCGCATGCTCGTGGACGACGCGCGCATAGCCGCAAACGACGGCACCATGTTCGGCAAGCAGGGCAAAGGATTCGCCAGACTGAACGTGGGTACTCCTCGATGCGTGCTCACAGCCGCTCTAGAGCATATCCGTGAGGCGGTGGAAAAGATAAACGCCAAATGAAACTGATTTTATGAAAGTAAGAATACTCCCTCCGGAGGATATGCTTGATGCGGAGCTTGAGATGCCATTGAGCAAAAGCATGAGTGTGCGTGCCGCGGCCATGGCCGCGGCGGGTGCTGCATATGACGGCATGTTGGCCGAATGTGCCGACGTGGAGGCCATGCGACGCGTGGCTGAAGCCCGCGCCGGAGTGGCTGAAGCCGGAGAAGGCGCTGCGGCGCTCCGTTTCGGCATGGCAATGCTTGCCGCTACTCCGGGGACGGATGTGGTGATTGCCGGTAGTTCCGGCCTCATGGCGCGTCCTGTCGATGCGCTTGTCGATGCGTTGCGCTCTCTCGGGGCTGATGTGGAACGGACGGAAGGCGGAGTGCGTGTGCGCGGCCGTCGTCTTGCCGGAGGAAAGGCCGCCGTGGATGCGTCGGTCAGTTCGCAGTTCGTGTCGGCGTTGCTTATGGCGGCTCCGCTTATGGATGACGGACTGGAACTTGCCATAGACTGGAACCAGCCTTCGCTGCCATACATAGACATGACTTTGGCTATGATGCGTGCCCGTGGCGTCGATGCGTCGCGTGCAGGGGTGGATATAAATGTGCGCGCAGGCGCGTATAAGCCCGCACAGGTGTGCGATGTGGAACGCGACTGGAGCGCGGCCGCATTCTGGTATGAGATAGCGGCCCTTACGGCCGGATTTGTGACTTTGCGTGGCATGGCTTCTGCGTCCGTGCAGGGCGACAGTGCGGTTGCGGAAATATTTCGCCGGCTCGGAGTGGCGACGGCGTTCGACGAAGATGGCGCGCACCTGAGCGCTGATCCTGAAATGCACGCGCGCCTCGACTATGATTGCTCGTCCTGCCCTGACCTTGTGCCTGCAATGGCGGTGACGGCAGCCATGCTCGGTGTGCCGTTCGAACTGGCAGGCGTCGGCGCTCTGCGCCACAAGGAATGCGACCGCGTGGCGGCTATAATCGAAGAACTCGCCAAGGTGGGCGTGCCCGTGGAGTTCGACCGTGGCACGCTTGTGTGGGACGGCCGGCGCGTCCCTGTCATGGAAATGCCTGCGTTTGATTCGCATGGCGACCATCGTATGGCCATGGCTCTTGCTCCTGTGGCGGTGTTCGCTCCGGGCGTGACGGTGGACGGTGCGGAGTGTGTCGGCAAATCATACCCCGGATTCTGGGACGACATGCGCGCGGCAGGTTTTGAAGTGGAGGCGGCTGAATGACGGCGGCTCTCATTATAATTGCGGCTATAGTGGTTGTGGGCGCGTTGTGCCTGCTCTATGAACTTTATTGCCGCCGTAGCGGAAAAACATCTGCACCTCCGGCGCAGGATGTGCCGGAAGTGTGTTGCGGGCAGCATGCCGTGTGCGAGCGCGATTCGCTGCTCGCCGCTGTGGATTCTGAAATAGAATATTTCGACGACGAGGAGCTTGACCGCTATGCGGGACGGGGAACCGGCGATTACACGCAGGCCGAAACCGAGCAGTTCCGCGATGTGCTCCTGACGCTGCTGCCGGACGATGTGGCTCCGTGGGCCCGCAGCCTTCAGTTGCGCGGCATCGAATTGCCCGCTCCTGTAAGGGAGGAACTGCTGCTGATGGTGGGCGAGGCGCGGGAGCAAAGGCAATGATGTTTCAAACACGCTTTTAGATATACTCTTAGGCATGTTTCGGAAGCATACGGTATGTGCCTGAATGTGATTTTATGATGGAATATCTCGATTATACATTTTTTAGGTATGCTCTTGCGGGCGTGGTGCTTATAAGCATATCGGCGGCCGTTGTTGGCAGCTACATAATCACGCGTCGCCTCGTGGCTATAGCCGGAGGCATCACGCATGCTTGTTTCGGCGGTCTCGGTCTCGGTTATTTTCTCGGATTCAACCCTGCGGCCATGGCTGCGGTTTTTGCCGTGGCTTCGAGTGCGGGGGTGGAGTGGATGGCTCAGCGTATGCGTCTGCGCGAGGATTCGGCCATAGCAGTGGTGTGGTCGCTCGGTATGGCCGTAGGTGTGCTTTTCGTGTTCCTTACCCCGGGATATGTGCCTGAGCTCAATAGTTTCCTGTTCGGAAACATACTCACTATAAACGAGACTGACATATATGTTTTCGCAGCGTTCACGCTGGTGCTGTGCACATTTTTCGCATGGCGATTCAAACAGATAGTGGCAGTGGCTTTCGACCGTGATTTCGCGCGCGTGCAGAAACTTCCGGTACGTTTCGTGTCGTATGCGATGACGGTATTCGTGGCCGTCTGCATTGTGCTTACCATCCGCCTCGTGGGCGTGATGCTGCTCATGTCGGTGATGTCGCTCCCGATGATGACGGCCGAGGTGTTCTGCCGCCGTTTTTCGTCTATGGTGTTTGTGTCGGCCGGCGTGGCTGTCGCGGCCGGTGTGGCCGGACTTTTCGCCGGCGCGGCTGCCGATGTGCCGTGTTCGGCCATGATTGTGCTGATACTTGCTTTTGTCTTCGTTGCTGCAAAAGCGGTGGAATACTTTCGTGCCCGCAGCGCCTCATGAATAAAGAATTGAATGCAAAGGCTCTGGCTCTTTTGCGCCGTTTCTATGGTTACGACGGTTTCAGGCCGGGGCAGGCCGAGATAATAGACGCAGTGGCTTCAGGCCGCGATGCATTGGCCCTGATGCCTACGGGAGGCGGAAAGTCGCTTTGCTATCAGCTTCCTGCGCTGCTTTCCGACGGCGTGTGCGTGGTGGTGTCGCCGCTTATCGCTTTGATGGACGATCAGGTGTCGGCGCTGATGGCCAACGGCATTCCTGCTGCCGCCGTCCATTCCAACCGTCCCGAGGATGAGGTGCGTGAGGCTCTTGAGCAGACTCGTCTCGGCCGCGTGAAACTGCTGTACACTTCGCCCGAACGATTTGTGGCCGACCTCGGCGCGTGGAGCCGTAGTCTGCCTATACGGCTCGTGGCCATCGACGAGGCTCATTGCATATCGCAATGGGGACATGATTTCCGTCCCGTGTACACGGAACTTGCCGATGTGAAACAGTCGTTGCCCCGTGTGCCGGTGGTGGCGCTTACGGCCACAGCCGACCGCCTTACGCGGGACGATATTGTGAAGCAGCTCGGACTTGACGCTCCTTTCACGTGGATAGGCAGTTTCGATCGTCCAAACATAAGCATCGAAGTGGCGCCCGACCCTGGCAAGGCAGGACGCATAAGGCGTGTGCGCGAGCTCGTGGCGAAATATCCCGACGATTCGGGCATAGTTTATTGCCTGAGCCGTTCGAAGGCCGAGGACATGACGGCGGCGTTGCAGGCTGTCGGTATACGTGCGGCATGCTATCATGCCGGTCTGGGCGCAGCTGTGCGCGAGGCGGCGCAGAGAGCGTTTGTCAACGGCGATGTGAGCGTGGTTTGTGCCACGGTGGCTTTCGGCATGGGCATAGATAAAAGCAATATCCGGTGGGTGGTGCACAACAATATGCCCGCCAATATAGAAGGATATTATCAGGAGATAGGACGCGCGGGGCGCGATGGTCTGCCTGCAGAAGCGGTGATGTTCCACAGCGTCGGCGATGTGATTACTCTCCGGCGTTTCATCGACGACAGCGACAGCTCGCGCCGCGGCATAAATTCTGAAAAATTAGGCCGGATGCAGGCTTTTGTGGATGCTGCAGTGTGTCGTCGCCGCATGCTGTTGAGCTACTTTAACGAGGAGAAGGTGCGCGACTGCGGCAACTGCGACGTGTGCCGCTCGGCGCCTCTGCGTTTCGACGGCACGGTGGCTGTGCAGAAAGCTCTGAGTGCGGTGCTGCGTACCGATTGCGGGGTGGGGGCTTACATGCTGCGCGACATACTGCGCGGTGCGCGGCGCCATGACATACATGTGCGTGGCTACGACAGCATACGCACTTTCGGCGCCGGTGCCGACATGAGTGCCGCCGAATGGAACTATTACATATCCCAGATGATACAGCTGGGGATGCTCGATGTGGCGTATGACGACCGCAACCGGTTGCGTCCCACGCCATATGGCATGCGGGTGCTCAGGGGCGAGGAACGTGTGATGCTTGCCAAATACACCGAACGTCAAGAGGCTGGGAAAAAGAACGATGCAGAGTGGAGGCGCAGGAATGGCTCGTCGTCTCCGTCGCTTGTGGCACGGCTGAAGGCTGTGCGCCGCGAGGAGGCTGCGCGCATAAAGATGCCGCCTTATCTGATTTTTTCGGATGCGTCGCTTGAGGACATGGCGCGACTGCGTCCGCGCAGTCTGGACGAGTTCCGTAATGTATCCGGCGCCGGCGAGATAAAGACTGCACGCTTCGGACCTATATTCATCGCTGCGATAGCGGAGTTTGAGTCCGGTCGGATGCTTTGATGCGTCTATTGCCTGCGCAAGGATGTGGCTCTCAGAAAGAATATAAGGAAAAGCGCTCCGGCTATGAACAGGCTCACGGAAAAGCTGAGCAGTATGCCATACAGCCCCATGCCGGCTGGAAAACCGAGGATATATGTGGCCGGGATTCCTATCACGACATAACTTACGAACGCAATCCAAAGCATCGGAAGCACATGCGAAGTGCCGCGCAGGGCGTTGGCGAATGTTATCTGTGTGGCATCTCCCAGCTGGTACAGCACGAGCGGGAATATAAGTGCGGCTGCCGCTGAGAGCACTGCCGCATCGTCGGTGAAGACGCCGAGTATGTCGCGGCCTGCAAATATGAATATGAGCGAGGAGCATGTCATGAGGAAAAGCATTATGTGGTAGCCCTGCCATGCAGCGCGGCGCATAAGACGCCGGTCGCCCGAACCGGCCACGTTTGCCACCACCACGGATGTGGCGGTGCCGATGCTGTAGTATACGCAGAAACCGAGGGTTCCTGTTATCACTATCACCTGGAATGCGGCCAGAGGAATGGCGCCGAGCCATCCCGACATTATTGCGGCCACTGAAAACGAACCGCTTTCGAACGTCATCTGCATGCTCACCGGCAGGCTTGTGTGCCAGATGCGTGCAAGCATGTCGCCACGGAGGCGCGAAGCGGCAAAGCCCTGACGTATCTGTGCGGCGCGTTTGCTGAATATGAAGAATGCCGCTATGGCCGCGGCGGTCAGCAACCGCGAGGCAAGGGTGCTTATGCCGGCTCCTGTAAGACCGAGTTCGGGCGCACCCATATGGCCGAAAATCAAAGCGTAGTTTCCGACTATGTTCAGCAGGTTTCCGCCAAGGATTATCCACATGGGGGTGCTGCTGTCGGTGGTTCCGTAGCACCATTGTGCAAACACGTTGAATACGCATACAGGCACGATGCCAGCAAGCGCTGTGAGATAGTACGGGCGGATGAGCGGAAGCAGCTCATAGGGCTGGCCGAGGCGGTGCAGGTGGAAATAGAGCAGGCCGAGCGCAGCTGTGAGCGCCATGCTGTAGGTCATGTTCAGATACAGGCCGTTGCGCATAAGTGCGCCTATGTCATGCATCCGCTTTTGCCCGAACATGGCTCCAACAAGGGGGGTCAGACCGTAGGTGAACCCCAGGCAGCAGAATATCACGACGTTGAAGACCCCGTTGACGAACGATGCCGATGCAAGGGCTTCTGTGGAGTATCGCCCGACCATTATATTGTCGGCGAATGCAGTCACTATCATGCCAAGCTGGCCCACCAGAATTGGCAGGCCGAGCCGGATGATGTCGTTGTAATAATTCTTCTTAGTCACGGCTGGAGCCGAAGAAGCGGAGAAGATACAGGAACAGATTGATGAAGTCGAGGTAGAGAGAAAGAGCGCCGAGCACGGCAAGGCGGCCTACACCGGCTTCCGGCATCTGTTCTGCCATGCGTTTGATCTGCTGGGTGTCCCATGCTGTGAGGCCGACGAAAATCACCACGCCCGCGATGGAGATGATCCATTGCAAAGTGTCGCTATGGGCGAAGATATTGACAACGGAGGCTATGATGAGGCCGAACAATGCCATTATCAGTATGTTGCCTATTCGGGACAGGTCGCTTGACGTGAAATATCCATACACGCTCATGGCGCCGAAAGTGCCTGCTGTGATGAAGAATGTCTTGGCGATGGATGCGCCTGTGTAGACAAGGAATATTGGCGCGAGCGCGGCGCCGTTGATGACGGCAAACAGGTAGAACAGTAGTGTGGCTGTGGTGTTGCTTAGTTTGTTTATGCCTGCGCTGATGCCGAGCACTATGCCTATTTCGGCGATGAGGAGAGCCCACATTGCCCAGCGGTTGGTGAATATGAAGCTAAGGAAAGCCTCGCTGCCGGCGCACCAGAGGCTGACGAATGCGGTCACCACGAGAGCGAGTGTCATGTTGACATAGACACGCTTCATTGTCTGTGATGTGCGTGCGGTTATTGTAGCAGTGTATTCCTGCGGATAAGAGTTATAGTTCATGAGGTATGAGAAAATTTTTGTTCTGTGGATTAAGTTGTGTTACATGCGCTCCGGCACGCTGATGCCGAGCAGAGAAGTGGCTGTGCGCACGACGCGTGCAGTGGCTTCGCTCAATGCCAGGCGCAAAGAGCGCACGGCTTCGTCGGTTTCGCGGAGTATGTTGCAGTCGTGGTAGAACTGGTTGTATTCCTTCACGAGTTCGTAGACGTAGTTGGCTATGAGCGCGGGCGAGAAGTTGCGGCCGGATTCGGCAACAACGGATGGGAAGTCGGCGAGGCGCTGCACGAGGGCTATTTCCTTCTCATTAGGCACAACAGCCGAATAGTCTCCGATGTTCATTCCTGCTTCCGACGCGCGGCGCAGCACGCTCCGTATGCGGGCATAGGTGTATTGTATGAACGGACCTGTGTTGCCGTTGAAGTCGATGCTTTCCTCGGGGTTGAATGTCATGTTTTTGCGGGGGTCGACTTTGAGCAGGAAATATTTGAGGGCTCCGAGTCCTACCATTTCGGCTATGGAGTCGATTTCCTCTGCGGAGAGTCCGTCGGTCTTGCCGAGTTCCGTGCTCACTTTCTTTGCGTCGGCCACCATGTCGGCCATGAGGTCGTCGGCATCTACTACGGTGCCCTCGCGGCTTTTCATCTTGCCGTTGGGTAGTTCCACCATGCCGTAGGAGAAGTGCACGAGGTCTTTGCCCCACTTGAATCCGAGTTTGTCGAGAATCAGAGAGAGCACTTTGAAGTGGTATTCCTGTTCGTTGCCTACGACGTAGACCATGCGGTCGATGGGGTAGTCGGCGTATCGCTGTGCGGCTGTGCCGATGTCCTGTGTCATGTACACGCTTGTTCCGTCGCTGCGCAGAAGCAGTTTGTGATCAAGCCCGTCGGGGGTGAGGTCGGCCCATACGGAACCATCCTCGCGGCGGTACATGATGCCTTTTTCGAGTCCTTCAAGCACTTTTTCTTTGCCGTCGAGGTAGGTGCGGCTTTCATAATATATTTTGTCGAAGTCCACACCCATGCGGCGGTAGGTGGCGTCGAATCCGGCGTAGACCCATGAGTTCATCTTTTCCCACAGGGCGCGCACTTCAGGGTCGCCGGCCTCCCAGCGGCGGAGCATCTCGCGGGCTTCCTGCATCAGGGTGGACGCAGCTTCGGCTTCTTCGTCGGTCAAGCCTTGCTCTTTGAAAGCCTTCAGCTCGGCCTTGTAGTGCTTGTCGAAAGCCACATAGCAGTCGCCTATCAGGTGGTCGCCTTTCTGTCCCGTGCTTTCGGGTGTGGCTCCGTTGCCCCACTTCTGCCATGCGAGCATGGATTTGCAGATGTGTATGCCGCGGTCGTTGACTATGTTGGTTTTGACTACGCGGTTGCCGCATGCGTCGAGGATGCGGGCGAGGCTGTAGCCGAGCAGATTGTTGCGCACGTGGCCCAGGTGCAGCGGCTTGTTGGTGTTGGGTGAGGAGTATTCCACCATCACCAACGGCGAATCGGCGCCGGGCTTGACGGTTCCGTAATCGGGGGTGTCGATGATGGAAGTGAGCACGGAGTTCCAGAATGTAGGCGTGATGACGATGTTGAGGAATCCTTTCACCACGTTGAATCCGGCCACTGCGGGTTCGTTGGCCTCGAGCCAGCGGCCGATTTCGTCGCCGACGGCTTCCGGCGCTTTGCGGGCAGCCTTTACATAGGGGAATACCATTACGGTGAGGTTGCCCTCGAATTCTTTGCGGGTGGCCTGCGGAGCCACGCTTGCCGGGTCGATATCGAGGCCGTAAAGCTCGTGGACGGCCTTGGCGACAGCGTTTCTTATGATGTTTTCTACTGACATGTGCGGTTGTATGTTGTATTACAATATGCAAAGATACAAAAATTGTGCCGAATCGCATGTTCCGGCACAATTTTCTATAATTACTTAATATGTAAAATCAGAGATATTTGTCGCCGAAATGGTTTTTTGCGTCGTTCACCATCTGCTTGATGCTCTGCTCGCGGCTCTTGGGGCATACGAGCAGCACGTCGCCGGCGTCGGCTACGATGTAGTCCTCAAGGCCGTCCACGACTACGAGTTTCTCGCCGCGCACGGCAAATATGTTGCCGCGGCTGTTGTAGGCCAGTACGCTGCAGTTCTGAGTCACGTTGGCGTCGTTGTTCTTTGGCGAATTGTCGTAGAGCGCACTCCATGTGCCGAGGTCGTTCCAGCCGAAAGAGACCGTTTCGACATACACATTGGTGGCTTTCTCCATGATGGCATAGTCGATGCTTATGCCCATGCATGCCGGGAATTCGCGGTCAATGAAATCTTTCTCTGCCGGAGTGCCGTACACGTCGTAACCGGAGTCGAACTTGTCGGCTATGTCAGGGGCATATGTGCGGAATGCTTTCTTTATGGCAGCGGCCGTCCACATGAATATTCCGGCGTTCCAGAAGAATTCTCCGCTTTGAACAAACACCTTGGCCAGTTCCAAGTCGGGCTTTTCTGTGAAAGTTTTCACTTTGTTGAGCCCCGGCTCCAAAGGTTCTCCTATCTGTATGTAGCCATAACCGGTTTCCGGACGTGTCGGGGTGATGCCAAGGGTGAGCAAGGCCTCGTTGGACTCCACAAAGTCGAATCCGCGGCGTACATTGTCGACAAACAAGGCTTCACCTGTTATAAGGTGGTCGCTGGGTGTCACAATCATTGACGCTTCCGGGTCGAGTGCACCTATTCGCCATGCCGCCCATGCGATGCAGGGCGCAGTGTTGCGTCGGGCCGGTTCGGCAAGAATCTGTTCGGGGGCGATGTCGGGCAGCTGTTTGCGCACAAGGTCGACGTACATGGCATTGGTGAGCACGAGTATGTTCTCCTTAGGTACAAGCGGCAACACGCGGTCGTAGCTCATCTGCAGAAGGCTGCGTCCTGTGCCCATGAAATCAATGAACTGCTTGGGCATGCCTGTGCGGCTATAGGGCCAGAAGCGGCTTCCGATGCCGCCGCACATAATCACGCAATAACGGTGTTTAATATCCATGTTATACAGTTGTGTCAATTTTGGTTTTGCTAAGGTAGTAACAAATCCTGTTTCAGACAAATATTTTTACCACAATTGCCACACAATCCCGTCCTTACAGCCAATTAGGGAAAAATTTTGCAAAAATATTCGCGAAAATTTGCAGGAATAAAAAAAAAACAGTAATTTTGCACTGCTTTTGCGAAAGAGAGTTGCTAAAGCATCGTTGATTCGCTAGCTCAGCTGGTAGAGCACAACACTTTTAATGTTGGGGTCCTGGG